>Ga0209066_10001476_pt1 | contig 30871 bp, 23 predicted proteins | sample All_14_2_FD_187198 | JGI IMG/M metagenome (GOLD analysis project Ga0209066, IMG submission 187198) | Freshwater microbial communities in response to fracking from Pennsylvania, USA - Allegheny Zone_MetaG_DW_15 (SPAdes) (version 2) ... | reverse complement strand
AAAACTTCGCCGGGACGGTCACCAGCTTCGGGAACAGGATGAAGAGGACGACCAACCCGGTGTAGGCCAGCACGTAAGGCAACACGCTGCGGATGATATGCTCCATCCGCACCTTGGTTACGCCGCAAACGGCGTTCAGGACCGATCCGACGGGCGGTGTCAGCAGCCCGATCGTTCCGATCATCACGAACATCACGCCGAAATAGACCGGGTCGATCTTGGCCTTGATCGCAAGCGGGGTCAGGACCGGCCCCAGGATCAGGATGGTGGGCGTCAGATCCAGCGCCATGCCGACCAGGGTCAGCAGGATCAGCACGGCGAACATGAAGAGCATGGGCGACTGGATCAACGGACCCAGGATGCGCGCCATCTCTCCCGGCAGATTTGCAAGCGTGATCATATAGGAGGTGACAAGGGCGGCGGCGCACAGGAACAGCACCACGGCCGTGGTCTTGGCCGACGCGATGAAGATGCGCGGCAGGTCGGCGAAGGTCAGTTCCCGATGCACGAACAGGCTGATCGCCAGCGCATAGACCGCCGCCACCACCGCTGCCTCGGTCGGGGTGAATATGCCCCCGCGCAACCCACCGATGATGATGACGGGAAGCAGCAGCGCCCAGGCCGCTTCGCGCAGGGCCTTCAGGCGCGCCGACCAGGGCGCCTTGTCCTGCATCTGCAGCCCCGTGGTGCGCCGCATCTTGGCGAACCAGATCAGCACCAGCGTCAGGCCCATGCACAGGCCGGGCACGATGCCCGCGAAAAACAGCTTGGTGATCGACACATTGGTCGCCACACCGAACAGGATGAAGGGCAGCGAAGGCGGGATGATCGGGGCGATGATGCCGCCAGCGGCGACCAGACCCGATGCTTCGCGCACATTATAGCCATTGTCGCGCATCATCGGCACCAGCAGGGCCGCCAGCGCGGCGGTGTCGGCGATGGCCGATCCGGACAGGCTCGCCAGCACCACCGCCGTTCCGATGGTGACATAGCCCAGCCCGCCACGGCGATGGCCGACCATGGCAACGGCCAGGGCCACGATGCGCCGCGACAGCCCGCCGGCGATCATCACCTCGCCCGCCAGCATGAAGAAGGGCACGGCCATCAGCGGAAAATTATTGGCCCCGCTCAACATGTTCTGGGCCAGCAGCTGGGCATCGAAATAGCCAAGCCAGGCCATCATGGCGATGCCACTCAGCATCAGGGCAAAGGCGACGGGCATGCCGATGGCCATCAGGCCCAGAAGACTGCCCAGGAAAATGGCGACGATCATCGCAGCTATTCCCCGCCCTTGGCATAGGGGCTTGATTCCGTCAGCCCCCCATCGCGATCCCGGCCGGTGATCACCCGCCAGCCATCGGCCAGGATGATCGCCGCCATGGCCGCGGCCAGCACCACGCCCGCCACACTGAATACCGCTTCCGGCAGGCCCGACACCGGTAGGGTGTTCTGCAATCCGATCACGGTCAGCGACCAGCTTCCATCACCCAGAAGCCAGAGCGCGTAGAGCAGCAGCGCATGGTTGAACAGCAGCAGGAAGCGCTGGACCCGGGCCGGCAGGCGTTCCACCAGAATGGTGACGCCGATATGGCCGCGTTCGCGCATCGCCAGCACCGCGCCCAGGAAAATCAGCCAGACGAAGGCAAGGCGGGCGAATTCCTCCCCCGCCGCGATGCCGGAGCCGAAGACATAGCGCAGCACGACATTGGTGAAGACCAGTGCCACCATAACGGCCAGACAGCCGGCCACCAGCCATTCCAGGCAGCGGAATCCGCCGGATATGGAGCGGGACAGGGCGCTTTCGCGCCCGGTCGGAACACGCAAGGACAACTCGTTCCCTCCCCCTTGCCGCAGGCTGGAGATCGCCTGACAGCGCTATCATTATTTCCCGTTGAACTTTCCGCTGGCCCAGCGCGATACTGGAAGAGTGGCACGGTTGCGGGATATTTGCTTTTCTTCGGAAATGGTAACGCTACCATCGGGACGGGTAAAGCGCTTTCTGGGATTTCGTATTTCCCCATCGCTCGGTAATGGATCAGGGATGAGCAGGAAACAGAAGACGCGCGGGTCCAACCGCGTGACCATGGCCGATGTGGCGCGGGAGGCGGGGGTCAGCGCGATCACCGTGTCGCGCGTGCTGCGCCAACCCGCCATCGTGTCGCCGGAGCTGGCGGTGCGGGTCGCGCGGGCCTGCGAAAAGCTGGGCTATGTACGCAGCCGGGTTGCCAGCGCGCTTGCTTCCGACCGGTCACGCACGATCCTGGTGCTGATCCCCTCGCTCGCCAATCTGGTCTTCGTCGATACGCTGGTCGGCATCAAGGAGGTGCTGGACGCCCAGGATTATCAGATGCTGATCGCCGTGACGGGCTATGACGACCCGGCGGAGGAGGAAAAGCTCCTGCGCCAGAATCTGGGCTATGCCCCCGATGGCATTCTGCTGACCGGTACCGATCAGAGCGAGGCGGTCTGGTCCCTGCTGGCCAGTCAGCGCATCCAGGCGGTGCATATGATGGATGTACCCCAAAGGGAGGGGTGCAGCTGGGTCGGCTTTTCGAATTACGAGGCGGGACGGGCGGCGGCGGGCTATCTTTTGGCACGCAACCGCCGGCGCATCGGCATCATCTCCGCCCAGCTCGACCCGCGCACGCTGCGCCGGCTGGAAGGCTGCCGGGCGGAGCTGATCGCCCATGGGCTGTATGATCCGGCACTGGAAATCCGTGTGCCGGATCGCTCGACCGTCGGGCTGGGGACGGAGCTGATCGACCGCCTGCTGAACAACGCGCCCGATTGCGACGGGGTTTTCCTGACCAATGACGATCTGGCCCAGGGGGCGGTGTTCCAGTGCATGCAACGCGGCATCGCCGTGCCCGACCGGCTGGCGATCATGGGGTTTCACGACATCCAGGGTTCGGAATGGGCAGCGACGCCGCTGACCACGGTTCGCACGCCGCGCGCGCGCATCGGCCAGGAAGCCGCCCGGATGCTGATCGACCGCATCGAAGGCAGGCCGGACCGGCCTGATTCCCTCGATCTCGGCTTTTCCATCATCCGCCGCGCCAGCGCCTAGAGCGGGTTTCGACCAATATGAATCGTTCCGACGGAGCGGATTTGGTTGGGTTTCGAGTTGTGAGGACGAAGGACATGCCAAAGCATATTCGAGGACGAACAGCTCGGAAACTGCTCAAATCCGCCCGTCCTTTCAGGTTTCCGATTGGCGGATGTCCGGCTGTAAACCGGCCTTGCGCGATGGCCCACATCGCTCCGCGCCCGGTTCACGCTCCGGCCCATCTCGCCAATCGAGAAACGGAACCGGTTCATATTGGTCGAAACCCGCTCTAATTCAGGGCAGCAGCACGGCCTGGGCGCAGACCACCTTGCCGTCGGGCCCGATGGCGATGCGCGGCTCGCCATACAGCTGATAGCCATTCTCCAGCGCTTTGGAGACTTTTTCGCAGAAGCTGCGGTCATCCGGCCCGGTCAGCAGGCGATAGCGCAGCTTGGCCGGTTCCTGTGTCTCACTCATAGCTTGCTCTCCTCACACCAATCTGCCCGGTCTGCGACCGACCAGATGTGGGTTTCGCTCAAGCGCCGCGCGGGCTTGACCAAACTGCGATGAGTTCCACTCATCACAGTTTGGTATCAGGCCCCGATGGCCTGGGCCAGATCCTCGATCAGATCGTCGGTATCCTCCAGCCCGACCGACAGGCGGACCAGCCCGTCGGTGACGCCGGTACGCAGGCGCTCCTCCATATCCACCGCGCGATGGGTGGTGGTGGCCGGATGGGTGATCAGGCTTTTGGTGTCGCCCAGATTGTTGGAGATATCGATGATCCCCAGGCTGTTCATCAGCGCGAAGGCCTGATCCTTGCCGCCTTCCAGTTCGAAGGCCAACAGCGTGCCGCCCTTCTCCATCTGCTTTTTCGCCAACGCATATTGCGGATGGTCCTGGCGGTGGGGGTAGATCACCCTGCTGACGCCGGTCATCCCGGCCAGGGCATCGGCGATGCGCGCCGCGCTGGCGGAAGCGGCATCGACGCGCAGTTTCAGCGTCTCCATGCCCTTCAGCATGACCCAGGCATTGAACGGGGCCAAAGCCGGGCCGGTATGACGCAGGAAGGGCAGTAGGTAATCGGTCTTATGCGCCTGCGTCGACAGGATCGCCCCGCCCATGGTGCGGCCCTGGCCGTCGATATGCTTGGTCGCGGAATAAACCACGATGTCGACGCCAAGCGGCATCGTGCGCTGCAACAGAGGGGTGGCGAAGACATTATCCAGCACGACCTTGGCGCCGATGCCCTTCGCCAGCGCCACGACGCCTTCGATATCGACCAGGGTCAGCGTCGGGTTGGATGGGGTTTCGAAGAAGAAAGCCTTGGTATTGGGGCGGATCGCCGCTTCCCATTGGGCCAGATCCTCGCCATCGACCAGGGTGCATTCCACACCGAAGCGCGGCAGAATCTTGGTCACGATCTGATAGCAGGAGCCGAAGGCGGCGCGGGCCGCGACCAGATGGTCGCCCGCATTCAGGTAACTGGCCAGCGCGCCAAACACGGCGGCCATGCCGCTGGCAGTGGCGAAGCAGGCTTCCGCGCCTTCCAGCTGGGCCAGACGGGTCTCGAACATCTCTACCGTCGGGTTGCCATAGCGCGAATAGACGAAGCCCTCGCGCTCGCCCGCGAAGCGGCCTTCCACCTCCTCCGCGCTCTCATAGGTGAAGCCGGAGGTGAGGTAGAGCGCTTCGGAGGTCTCGCCATGCTTGGACCGGTCGAGCCCGCCTCGCACAAGGCGGGTCGCCTCGCGCCAGGTCTTCGGATCTTGTGTCATGATTGCACCCAGGGCAGGCCGGCCTGCTTCCATCCGTTCACGGTTCCACGATGCTTCGCGGGGTCGAGCGTCCCTTCAAAGCCGTCCGAAACATTGGTCAAATCCGTATAGCCGGCCTCGGCCAGCGCCATGGCCGCGGCTTGCGAGCGCGCGCCTGACCGGCAGATCAGGAAGACCGGCTGGTCGGTGGCGATGCCTGCCTGCTTCACCTTGGCCACGAAATCGGGATCAACGGCACCGGTCGGGAAACTTTGCCAGGAAATGCGGTGCAGATTGGGCAGGGCGGGCACGCCCACATAAGCCCATTCGGCAGTGGTGCGGACATCGACCAGCACGGCGTTGGCATCGGCCGCGATGGCTTTGGCGGCTTCCGCGGAGGGAATTTGGCGGATTTCAGTCATGGATGCTTCCTCCTGCTACGCCGCATGCGCGGATAGGGCAACGACAAGGCAGTACGGCCCCGGGCGCCCATAGCATGGCCAATAGCAATGGAATGGTCTGGGTGGGACGCATCGTGTCCTCGGCTCCTCTCAATCCTGGTCAGGGAGCCCACGAAACGCCTTCGTGGCGCTTTAGCTTTGGTGACGCGGTGCAAGCTGCTCCATCAAATCCCGCGGCCAGCGCGGCTGCGCGCTGACCGGGGCAATTTGGATCGAAATGGACCACAAGGCAAGAGCCTGCCCATGCAACACTGCTATTGCGTCCCGGCATGGATCGGTGATGCGGGCCTAACGGTATTTTTCCAGAATTTTGGCCATGGTTCCATCCTGCAGCACGGAATCGAGCGCGGCCTTGTAGTCTTCCGGCGGGATCGGCGTCTGGCGCGAAATCGCGCAGAAGTTCCGGTAGCTGCTATCCACCAGCCCCGCTGGCGCGATCTTTCCGGCATAGGGTGGGGTCTTGGCCATATACTCCCCCCGGATGCGCGAGAAGATCACATAATCCGCGCGCTTGCGGGTCAGGGCATCGAAAATGGCCTGGCTGGCATACAGATTGACCCGCTTTGTCCGCCCATCCGCGACCTGGGCCATCACGGCATCGGCATGGGTATAGCCGTCATAGGTCGCGAAGCTGCGACCGATCAGATCCTCCACCCTCTCCAGCGGCGGTGTGTCGGCAAGGCGCCAATAGACATCCTCGTCGGCGAACATGGGTTCGGTCCAGACCAGCTTGTCGGCGATGCCGGTCCAGGCCGGCTGCATGTTGCAGGCCACATGCCCGTCGCCGGATTCCAGATAGGCATCCACCGATCCACGGGCCAATACGCGGTAGTCGATGGTCACGCCCGCCCGCCGGGCGGCTTCGTCATTCAGGTCCTTGATGATGCCGGACAGGAAGGTGACACCATCCGTCATGACATAGGGTGGCGCCGACAGGTCGGAGGTGAAGACGACAATGCGGGCGTTCTGTGCATGGCTGGCATTCATGGACGCCAGGATGCCAATCCAAAATAGTAACACTACCTTAACTATCTGCAACGGCAGAAGGTGCCGTTTCCTGTCGCTTCCGTTGTCCGGCATGTTACCCTCCCTTAGGTTGAGCATCCGTTTCAGGGTACACCAGTCCTGTACCTGAACCAATGATCGGATCGAAGGCAGACCGGGTGGATCGACTATGCTGCTGCGGCTATTGCGTCGTCCCATCGCTTTTCATCTGTCGACCCTGTTCGGCCTGCTTATCCTATTGACCGCGCTATGGATTGGCGGCACGGGCTATACCCGCATCCTGTCGCTGATCGGCCTGCATGGGGAAAAGACGTCGGAAAGCGCGGCGCGGGAAGTTCAGCTTGAGCTGGAGGCGATCGTGGCCCCGGTCGAGCTGGCGGTCGGTCTGATGCGGCACGACCGGGCCAATCTTGCCAACGCGCTGCCCATCCGTTTGGCCAGCCTGGGCGTTTTCATCGAGGCGCTGGAAGGGTTGGCTCCCGTCAATGCCCTGTATATCGGCTATGAGGATGGCGATTTCTTCATGGTCCGCCGTCTGCGCGGGGAGGCTGAAAGGCAGCGTTTCCAGGCCTCCGGCGATACCGAATTCCTGATCCAGAGCATTGACCGGGAGCCGACCGGCGCGGATGGGCGCTTCCTCTTCCTCGATTCCGATGGCTGGGTCATCGATGAACGGCCGGTGCCGGACTATCCCGACAGTTACGACCCGCGCCTGCGCGACTGGTACCGGACCGCCTGGGACAACCAGGGTGTGGTGCGCACTGATCCCTATATTTTCCGCACCACCGGCAGCGTCGGCATAACCTTTGCCAGCCGCAGCTCCGTCGCGGCGGCGGTCGTCGGCGCCGATCTGGAGCTGGAGGCGCTGTCGGACATCATCGCCCGTCAGAAGCCCACGCCGGGATCGGAACTGGCGTTGACGGATTCCGCCAATCATCTGATCGCCTATGAACGCAGCGAACTGGTCAGCCGCAGGACCGAGGAGGGGGTGGAAACCGCGATTCTGTCGGAATTTCCCGTTCCGTCGCTGCGGGCCCTGGCCCTGGCTGACCCGGCCCGCGCCGTAGCGGATGATGACATGCCGGGGCAGGCCGCGTCGCCGTCCCTGCAGCGACGCTATGAGCGTGACGGCCAGGTCTGGCTGGGGCAGGCCCTGCCCATACCGGTTGGCAGCGGCGCGCCGCTGCGGCTGTATCTGGCGGTCCCGGAACAGGAATTGCTGGCCGCGGCACATGAGATCCGGCGGAACATGCTGATTACCGCCGTCATCATTCTGGTGCTGGCCGTGGCCGCCGTATCATTGCTGGCGCGCTGGGTTTCCCGGCCGGTGCGCGACCTGCAGCGCATGGCGCAGGCGATTGCCGATCTCGACTTGACCAGGACGCCGGACAGGGCCTCCGTCTTCGTGGAGATCCAGCGATTGCAGAGCGCGATGGAATCCATGCGCTCGGGGCTGGCGACCTTCATCCGCTATGTTCCGTCCGATCTGGTCCGCCGCCTGATCGCCAGCGGAAAGGTGGCGGAGGTGGGGGGCGGCTATCAGGACATAGCCGTGATGTTCACCGATGTGGCGAATTTCACGGCCATTACCGAGGATATGTCGCCGGAAGTCGTGCTGCGCGCGACCTCGCGCTATTTCGAGGTGCTGACCCGGGTCATCATGCAGCGACAGGGTACGGTGGACAAATATATCGGCGATGCGGTGATGGCCCTGTGGAACGCACCGACCATCGATCCCGACTATCTGCATCATGCCTGCATGGGGGCGCTGGCGGTGCATCGCGCATCGGAAGAATTGAACGCGACGCTGGAGGCGGAAGGTTTCCCGGCTTTCCGCACGCGCATCGGCCTGCATTGCGGCGAGGCGCTGGTCGGCAATGTCGGCGGGACGGAACGGTTGCAGTTCACGGCGCTGGGGCCGGTGGTCAATCTGGCGTCGCGCATCGAAGGGCTGAACAAGAAATACGGCACGTCGGTTCTGGTCAGTGATCCGGTCCGACTGGGGGCGGGCGATGCCTTTCTCTTCCGCAAGGTTGATCTGGTAAAGCCCGCCGGGACCACCCATCCGCTTGCCATCTATGAAATTCTGGGGGCGCTGGGCGAGGAAGCCTATGCGGTCCCGCCAGCGCGACTGGCCTGGGCGCAAGCCTATGAGGCGGCGCTGGCGCTGTATCTGGAGCGGCGGTTCGAGCAGGCCGAGGCGGCATTTGCCCGCCTGACCGAGATATGCAGAGGAGACCGTTCGGCCGAGGTGATGGCCGCGCGCTGCCGGGATTTCTGGCTGCAGCCACCGCCCGCGGACTGGGACGGGTCCTTCGCCTTCGCGGAGAAATAGTCCGCCGGATCAAGGGGCGGTGAAGGTCAGTTGGTAGACGCCTTGCGCAATGTAAACGCAGGCGATGGTGGTGATGATCCGATTGGCCCAGACGCGATACTGCGTGTCGGTCAGTTTCTCCAGAACCGGGCGTGCAAGGGTGGTTCCGATGACGGATGCCACGATGGCCAGACATGCCAGGGTCGGATCGATTGTCGCGGCCTGATCCACGATGCCGCCGAAATAGATCAGCTTTGCTGTGTGGCAGCAGGTCTGGCAGATGGCTTTGGTGGCGACCACCTGTCGGCGCTGAAAGCCGCCGGACAGGAAGAAAGTGTCGATCAGCGGGCCAGATACCCCCGACAGCAGCATCAGCATCATGGAGGCGCCGCCGACCAGGATGCCGTGCACGGGGCGTTCGGGGTCGGGTTTGATGCGCCTGGGCAAAAGCCGCACCACGAAGGGTGCGCATCCCAGCAGGATCAGGGTCAGTGCCTTGGGTGGGACATATCGCCATATCGCCCAAAGCCCGAAGGCGATTACACAGCCGGTCAGAAAATAGCCTGCGGCGCGCCAGTGGACATATCGCAACCATAACACGCCGCGCCAACCGTTGGACGCGATCTGGGTCACCGCATGCAGCGCCATTGCATCCGGTACCGGCAGAACCAGGAGCAGGATTCCGAGCAGAATCATGCCGCCAGCCATGCCGAATATGCCAGACAGAAAGGTTGTCGCCAGCATGGCGGTGACGATAGCAACAATCAAAGGAAAGGACATGATCAGGATCACCTAAAAGATGGGTGAATTTGCCCCGAACCGCGTCCGCCGTCCAACGGCATTCCCGTACAAAGACAGATGCAGAAAAGTAATGAATGAGAGCGGGGAAATTCGACTCGAGTTGGAGCCGGACTGCCTTGCTTACCCTTCCAGCCCCATCAGCGACCGGGCGAAATCCCGCGCGGCGAAGGGCTTCAGGTCATCCGCCCCTTCGCCAACCCCGATGGCATGCACCGGCAGGCCATGCGCCTCGGCCAGGGCCACGACCACGCCACCCTTGGCGGTGCCGTCCAGCTTGGTCAGCACCAGCCCGGTGATCTTCACCAATTCGCGGAAAATCTTGACCTGCGACAGGGCGTTCTGGCCGGTGGTGGAATCCAGCACCAGGATGGTGTCATGCGGCGCGTCGGGGTCCTTCTTCCGGATCACGCGCACCACTTTTTCCAGCTCGGCCATCAGATCGGCCTTGTTGTGCAGGCGCCCGGCCGTATCGATCAGCAGCACGTCGACGCCTTCGGCCTTGGCCGCATCCAGCGCTTCATAGGCGAGCGCGGCGGCATCGGCCCCTTGTGTCTTGGCGATCACGGGCGCGCCGACCCGCTCGCCCCAGATTTTCAGCTGTTCGATGGCAGCCGCGCGGAAGGTATCCCCCGCCGCAAGCATTACCGATTTGCCCTGGCCCCGGAATTCCCGGGCCAGCTTGCCGATGGTGGTGGTCTTGCCCGATCCGTTGACGCCGACGACCAGGATGACATGCGGTTTCACATCGCTGCGCACCAGCAGCGGCTTCGCCACCGGTTCCAGCATGGCGGCGATATCTTCCGCGAAGGCCTCGCGGATTTCGCGCTCCTCCACCTCCCGATCAAAACGCGATGCCGCCAGGCTGGCGATCAGCTTGGCCGCCGTCGCGGGGCCGAGGTCGGAAGCGATCAGCACCTCTTCAATCTCGTCCAGCGTCTCCTGATCCAGCCTGCGCTTGCCGGTGAACAGGGCGGACAGGCCGCCGGTCAGCCGCGCCGTGGTCTTGGCGAGACCTGCCCTTAGACGCTGGAACCAGGACATACTCTCGCTCACGCCGCTTCCCCCACCGCCGGATGTTCCGTTACCAACCGACCCTGCGCCACCCCGGTGACGGCCAGCCGGTGGATCGACCCTTCCGCCAGCCCGGCGGGCAGGGCGACGGGGGCGAAATGGGCGCTGCGCCCAAGCCCGCCCGATTCCACCAGCACGTCTTCCACTTTGCCGATGCGCGAGGCAAGGAAGGCAGCTTCGCGCTCCGCCCCCAGGGCGCGTAGTCGCGCGGCGCGGTCCTTGCGGATGGGCTTGGGCACCTGGTTGGGGATGCGCGCGGCGGGCGTGCCCGGCCGTTCGGAATAGGGAAAGACATGCAGCCAGGTCAGGCCGCATTCCTCCACAATGCGAAGGGTGTTGGCGAACATCTCCTCCGTCTCCGTCGGGAAGCCCGCGATCAGATCGGCGCCCAGCACGATATCGGGCCGCGCCGCGCGCAGCCTTTCGCTCATGGCGATGGCCTGATCGCGCAGATGGCGGCGCTTCATGCGCTTCAGGATCATGTCGTCGCCCGCCTGGAGGGAGAGATGCAGATGGGGCATCAGCCGCTCTTCTTCGGCAAACAGGCGGAACAGATCCTCATCCATCTCGATGCAGTCCAGCGAGGAGATACGCAGCCGCTTCAGCCCCGGTACGGCCTGCAACAGGCGCCGCACCAATTGGCCGAGTTTCGGTTCCCCCGGCAGATCAGTGCCGTAGGAGGTGATGTCGACCCCGGTCAGCACCACCTCGCCATAGCCCGCATCGACCAGCGCGTTCAACTGCCGCGCCACCTCGCCCATGGGGACGGAGCGGGAATTGCCCCGCCCATAGGGGATGATGCAGAAGGTGCAGCGATGGTCGCAGCCATTCTGGACCTGGACGAAGGCCCGCGCCCGGCCTTCGAAGCCTTCGACCAGATGCGACGCGGTCTCGCGCGCTTCCATTATGTCGTTGACGCGCACCCGCTCTGTCGCCTCGATACCGAAGCTCCGCTTCTCCAGCTTCTCCATATTGCCGATGACGCGGGAGACTTCGGGCATTTTGGCGAAGCTGTCGGGGTTCACCTGGGCGGCGCAGCCCGTCACGATGATCTGGGCGTCGGGGTTGTCGCGTCTGGCCTTGCGGATCGCCTGACGGGCCTGGCGTTCGGCTTCGGCCGTGACCGCGCAGGTGTTGAAGACAATGGCGTTGGCGAGGCCCGCATCCAGGGCATGGGCGCGCATCACCTCGGATTCATAGGCATTCAGCCTGCATCCGAAGGTCACGATCTCGACAGGGGTAGTGCCAGGGTTTTCTGCCATTTCCCGCAGTCTCTAACGCGGAATGGGCATGGGCGCAAGGTGACAGGGTCAGGCGAAAAAGCGCGTCATTCGTTTCAGGAACTGCCCGACGACGGAGGAGACCTTGGAATCCACCTCTGCCTGGGTGGATTTCGACAGCGCGATCTCGTTCTGCATGTCGCGGCCGATCACGGCCCTGGCGAGGGTTTCCGCCAGCGCGGGCTTGCGTTCCAGCAGTTCGGCCATGCAGTCCTTGGTGATCTCGCAAATGGTTGAATCCACCATGCAGACCACGGTTGCCGAGCGCGGATCGCCGGTCAGCAGCGATTTTTCACCGAAGAAGGTGCCCGGCGCCAGCACCGCCACCTTGACCGAGGGGGCAGTCGGCTGGTCGATCAACACTTCCAGCAGGCCTTCCGCCAGCACGAACATGGAACTGCCACCCTCGCCTTGGCGTACCACGACCGTGCCCCGGTTAAGGGTGCGGACCTCCATGTTCTTGGCCAGCAGTTCCAGATCTTCCGTATCCAGCCCCTCGAACAGGGACAGGCGGCGCAGATGCCGGATCTGGTCCTTCAGATAGGCCCAATCCTTCTGACGCCATGGCATGCGCGCCAGGAAGACGTCGCGACGCGGATAGGACAGGGTCAGCCCTGCCTGGCTAAGATGCTGCATCACCGATAGCGAGATCGTGTGCCGCGCCCTGGAGGGGGATGTATCCGCCGGTTCCAGATAGTAGCGCGCGCGATACTGCACGCCGTGTTCCGTAATGCCGTTGGCGCGCACCTTCGGGCGCGGATCGGCAACCGGGCCGTCCTTGCCCACCGAATCCGCCAGGGCGGCATTCAGAATACGCAGCGCCCGATCCGTGGGGACCGAGAAATCCAGCACGAAGTCCATTTCGAACCGGGCAGCGGTTTCCGGCAACGAGAAGTTGGTCAAGACCGTGGTTGTCAGGAAAGAATTGGGAATGATGATCAGGTTGCGCGATGTGGTCCATAGCCGGGTGGTGCGCCAGTTGGTTTCTTCCACCCGACCGATGAAGGAACCCATGCGGGTGTGGCAGTTGATCCAGTCTCCGACGCGGAATGGTCGTTCCATATGGATCGCAAGGCCGGAGAAGGTATCGAGGATCAGATTGCGCAGCGCCAAGCCGATGACCAGACCGATCGCGCCGGAGGTGGCCCAGATTGCCGTCACGCTTTCGCCGAAGACGAAGCGCACGATCCCGGTGACCGCGATCAGAAAGACGAGTACCCCGGTCAGCTGGATTATCAGGCGCGGCGGCTTGCGACCCAGCGCATGGCGCACGAAGCCATCCCAGAAGACGATTCCTAAAAGCCGGTTGACGAGCAGCGCAGCCGCCAGCCAGACAGCGATGCCTGATACCTGCTGCAAAGGCATCAGCGAGCCGTCATTCCAGTCCAGCAGATCATGGATAACGGATACATTATCGGCAAACAGGACCGCGAAACCCAGTACTGACAGCGGCCCCCACAGGGACTTCAACGCAGACAGGGCGCGCGCGCCAAGCTGCAAACGGTTGACCATGACTGTACTTTCTTTTCCCACCCGTCTTGAGGATCGGAACCTACGCTTCTGCGTGATTGGCTGGATAGGGGGCATTTTAATTTAATTGCATTATATTGCGGGCCTGGGCCATGCGGCCTCCACCCGCTTTGCGTTCTCCCTTTGTCTGCGCTATAAGTCCCGCGAAGAGATCGCAAGATGTCGGCCCAGGCCTATTTCTTGCATCAATTTTCGTTTCATTGGGGAAGTCTTGGCGGGTCCGGTCATGGCGGAAGGGCGTCTTTCAAGTTTGTTCGATTACCCCTATCGGCGCCTGAATGCGCTGATGGAGGGGGTGCTGCCGCCCGAGGGCGTGCAGCCGATCCCGGTCCATATCGGCGAGCCGCAGGGCGCGCCGCCGCCGATGATCGCCCGCATCGTGGCGGAGAGCGAGGCGCTGTGGGGCCGGTACCCCCCGCCCGCCGGCTCGCCCGATTATCGAAAGGCGGCCGCGTCCTGGTGCGAGCGCCGCTTCGGTCTTGCCGCCGGATCGGTCCATCCCGATACGCAGCTGACGGCAGTCAACGGCACGCGCGAAGCCCTGTTCCAGGCGGCGCTGCTGGCGGTGGCGCGCAAGGATGGGGCCGCGGAAAAGCCCGTCATCCTGCTGCCCAATCCGCTCTATCACGTCTATTTCGGGGCGGCCCTGATGGCAGGGGCCGAGCCTTACCCTGTCGCCTGCACCGCCGAACATGGTTTCCTGCCCGATTATGACAGCGTGCCGGATGCGGTCTGGAACCGGACGGCGATGGTCTATCTCTGCACGCCAGCCAACCCGACCGGCGGCGTCGCCAGCCTGGAGCGATTGAAGGCCCTGCTGCAACGCTGCCGCGCGGTCGATGCCATTCTGGCTTCGGACGAATGCTATGCGGAAATCTGGCGTGACGAGCCACCCGCCGGAGCCTTGCAGGCAGCGGAAGCCCTGGGCGGCGGCTGGGCCAATCTGCTGATCTTCCATTCCCTGTCGAAGCGGTCCGGGGCGCCGGGCATGCGCTGCGGCTTCGTGGCGGGCGATGCGGATCTGCTGGCGCCCTTTTCCATGCTGCGCGGCTATGGCGGGGCGCAGGTGCCGGGGCCGATCCTGGCAGCCGGGGCCGCGCTCTGGTCCGATGATGCGCATGTGGAGGAGCAGCGGGAGAAATATCGACGGCTGTGGCGGATCGCGGAAAACCATCTCTTGGGCCTGCCGGGCGTGGTCTTCCCTGAAGCTGCCTTTTTCCTGTGGCTGGATGTTGGTGATGGTGAGGCCTTTACCCGCCGCGCCTGGGCTGAGGAAGGCGTCAAGCTGATGCCTGGCCGGTATATGAGCCGCCCGACGGAAGACGGATCGACCCCCGGTGACCGCTTCGTGCGGGTGGCTTTGGTACATGACGAGGCGAGTGTGGACGCGCTGTGCGGCAGGCTTGCCCGCCTGATCCGGTCCAGCAACCGGGCCGGGGCAAGCGTCCGCACCGAACAGTAAAACCTGACGTAAGGGGAGAGGCTTTCATGGCCGGACGTGTCCAGACCCAGACCCAGCGCCCGCCGCTTCTGCCGGAGGGGATGGCACTTGCCATTCGGCACAAGGCGCTGGAAGGGCTTGGTATCCTTCTGGTTGTGCTGGCGCTGGCCTGGATGGCAGCGCTGTTGAGCTATCATCCGTCTGACCCGTCCTGGAACACCGCGACGGCGGAAGAGCCGCGCAACTGGCTGGGCCTGCCGGGTGCGTCGATTGCCGATCTGATGATGCAGACGCTGGGGCTGGCGCCCGGCCTGCTGGCTCCTTTGGCGGCAGCCTGGGGCTATCGGTTGACGGCCGACCATCGCCTGCGCCATGTCTGGATCCGGCTGGCGCTGGTGCCGCTGCTGTTGATCGTCGCGGCTTCCGCTCTGGCGCTGGCCCCGCGCCTGGAGAGCTGGAGCCTGATTGCCGGCATGGGGGGGGTGCTGGGGGATGCCGTGGCGCGGCTTGCCCTGGTCTATCTGCCTGAGATCGCGCCCTGGATCGGGCTGGGGCTGGGTGTGATCGCGCTCGCCCTGCTGATCGGCATGATGGGGGTGAGCGGTTCGGAATGGCTGCTGGCGATCCGGCGATCCTGGGGCGCGGCACGCGGCGGTGTGGCCCTGGCGCGCAAGGCGGGCGACCTGCCCAACCAGGCCGGCGATCTGGTCGCCCGCTTCCGGGGGGAGGAGCGGGCCGAGCCCATTCTGGTCGTGAAGGAGAAGGTGCCGCCCGCTCCCCCGCGCGAACCGCCGGAAAAGCGTCCCGTCAAGGTGGATCGGGTTGCCCCGCGCGAGGATAATGCGGCAGAACGCCGCAAGCGCATCGAACAGATGGCGATGGATTTGGGCTCGCAGGACGGATTCAAACTGCCGCCGATCGATATCCTGGACGAGATTCCCGAGGCCGACCGTCGCGGCGGCCATCATCAGACGGAGGCGCTGGAACAGAATGCCCGCCTGCTGGAAGGCGTGCTGGAGGATTTCGGCGTGCGCGGCGAGATCGTCAAGGTCCGCCCCGGCCCAGTCGTGACCCTGTATGAGTTGGAACCGGCACCTGGCACCAAGACCTCGCGCGTGATCGGCCTAGCAGATGATATTGCCCGGTCGATGAGCGCGCTCTCGGTGCGTATCGCCACCGTTCCCGGCCGATCCGTGATTGGTATCGAACTGCCGAACCAGAAGCGCGAGATGGTGCATCTGCGCGATCTTCTGGATGCGGAAGCCTTCAGCGCGTCCACCGCCAAGCTGCCGGTGATCCTGGGCAAGGATATCGGTGGCACGCCGGAAGTGGCCGATCTGGCCCGCATGCCGCATCTGCTTGTTGCCGGTACGACCGGTTCGGGTAAATCGGTCGGCGTGAACGCCATGATCGTCTCGCTGCTCTACAAGCTGACGCCCGAGCAGTGCCGCTTCATCATGATCGATCCCAAGATGCTGGAACTCAGCGTCTATGAGGGCATCCCGCATCTGCTGGCCCCGGTGGTGACCGATCCGAAGAAGGCGGTGGTCGCGCTGAAATGGACCGTGCGCGAGATGGAGGACCGCTATCGCGCCATGTCCAAGCTGTCGGTGCGCAATATCGAGGGCTACAACAAACGCGTGACCGAAGCGGCCGAAAAGGGCGAGGTGATTAACCGCCGCGTCCAGACCGGCTTCGACCCCAATAGCGGCGAACCGATTTTCGAGGAAGAGCCGCTGGACCTGAAAGCCCTGCCCTATATCGTAGTCGTAGTCGACGAAATGGCCGATCTGATGCTGGTGGCGGGCAAGGATATCGAAGCGTCCATCCAGCGCCTGGCCCAGATGGCGCGGGCGGCCGGCATCCATATCGTGATGGCGACGCAGCGGCCTTCGGTCGATGTCATCACCGGCACGATCAAGGCGAATTTCCCGACCCGCATTTCCTTCCAGGTCACCTCCAAGATCGACAGCCGCACCATCCTGGGCGAACAGGGCGGCGAAACCCTGCTGGGGCGCGGGGATATGCTCTATATGGCCGGCGGCGGGCGGATTACCCGCATCCACGGGCCGTTCCTGGCGGATCATGAGGTGGAAGCCGTCTGTGCCTTCTTGAAAGCACAGGGGGACCCTGCCTATGTGGAGGAGGTGACGGAAGACGAGGATGACCTTGCCCAGTTCGAAGCCATGGAAGGCGATGGGGAAGGCGGCTCGGGCGATTTACTCTATGATCAGGCGGTCGCCATCGTCACACGCGAAAAGAAGGCGTCCACCAGCTTCATCCAGCGCAAGCTGCAGATTGGCTATAATCGGGCGGCCCGGATCATCGAGAAAATGGAGGAAGAGGGTGTCGTTTCACCTGCCAACCATGTCGGCAAGCGCGAGGTTCTGGCGGGCAGCCATGAATAGGCCTTGGGGCGCGATTGGGCTGTTCGCCGGCCTGCTTGCCCTGTCCGCGCCGTCTTTCGCCCAGGCCCCGCTGGCGCCCGAGGCGCAGAAGACGCTGGACGAGGTCGAGGCTTCGTTGAACGAAATCACGACGATCGAAGCGCGCTTCATCCAGGTTTCCTCCGACGGGTCCACGGCGGAAGGGTCGATCCTTGTGTCGCGCCCCGGCAAACTGCGGATGGATTATGATCCGCCGATCCAGTTGCAGGTGATTGCCGATGGGGTGACGCTGAATGTGATCGATGCCGAGTTGAAGGAACTGACCAGCATCCCCCTGGCGCTGACCTCGGCGAATTTCCTGCTGCGCGACAAAATCTCCTTCTCCGACGGGTTGAAGGTGACGGGGCTGCGCAAGGAAACCGGGCTGATCAAGATCGACATCGTGCAGACCGATGCGCCGGAGGCGGGTTCGGTCGAACTGGTCTTGACCGATGCCCCACTGCAACTGATCCAATGGACGGTGACGGATGCGCAGGCGGAAAAGACCCGCGTCACCCTGTTCGACCAGCGCCGGGGCGTTTCCGCCAGTTTCTGGAACTTCCTGGTCAATCCCCCCTGGCTGCAGGGCCGGGAGGAGCGGCGGTGAGCGATGCCAATGATGTTGTCAATTCAAGGAGCGTTGGCTAACGTTGCAGGGTGATTATGAGAGGAGCAAACATGGCCAAGCCAGGGCAGCATGTCGTGCCGAATGACGGAGGCTGGAGCGTTCGGCGGTCTGGCTCCGTAAAGGCGACCAAAACCTTTCATACCCAGGCGCAGGCGATTGAAGCTGCCACGCGGATTGCGAAGAACCAGGGTACCAGAGTCTATATCCATGGCCAGGATGGACGCATCCGCGAGCGCAATTCGTTTGCCAACGACCCCTTTCCTCCGAAGGGTTGAGTTTGGCTGGGGACTTCGATCATTCCGTCTTCACTAACTGTCCTTTTGATAAGGACTATGCGCCAATTCTACAGGCTATAGCGTTTTGTGTTGTCTGCCTGGGTTTCTATCCGAGGCTGGCGCCTGAAAATCCAGACAACTCCGTCACGCGCTTGGATCGTATTCTGGATTTGGTCCAAGGTTCCAGGTTTGGAATTCATGATCTCAGCCGATGTCAGGTGGATTCGGCTTCGGCCTATGCGCGCATGAACATGCCTTTTGAGCTTGGATTGGATTTGTCCTGCAGGAAGTTTGGTTCCGGTCCGCTTTCCAGCAAAGCGCTTCTGGTTCTGGAGCAGAACCGGTACGATACTCAGAAAGCGCTCTCCGACATTTCAGGGTGGGATGTGGAACCGCATGGTGGAAGTAGCCAGGAAGCCATACGGATCGTTCGACAATGGCTTCTGGTGCAGGCAGGCGCGCCAAAAATAGGGGCGACTGCTATTGAAGGGCAATACGACGCCTTTCAGGAATGGTATTGGGAGCGGGAGATCGCATCCGGCGCTTCGGAAGACGATATACGCCAATATCCTACCATTGCGCTGGTCCGCGCCATGCTGGAATGGCGGGAAGCGCAACGATCCACTCGCTGAATGGTAAACGGGCAGGACCCGCACCGAAGCGCGCGGTTCCCTGGGCTCATCCTTGGTATCCTGTCCCGGCTGGGGTGACCGGGAAAGACGTAGAGACAAGCTCGCCGCGCGGCGTCGGGTATTCTAACACAAGGCGATCCGGCATGCCGGCGACGACTACGGAATGGTTCGAAATCGAGCCGCCGGCGGATGTGGAGCTTGCCATCCCGCGTGAGCCGCTGCGTTATGCCGTCCATCGCGCGGCTGGATCGCGCGAAGCCAATCAGCCCCTGCTGTTCTTCATTCATCCGCAGGGCATGCGCCCTGACAGCGACTATGTGCGCGACAAGCTGGCACCCTTTCTGGCAGCGCAGGGTTTCGTGGTGGTCACGGTGGCACATCACGGCACCTTCCACCGCAGCCCGGCCGATGTGTCCTTCCTGGCGCTGGAGGATTGGTATGATCGGCTTGAACGGCACTTCGCCATTCGCGCGGGTGGTGATCTGCAGACGGCCCTGACGGGGCTGACCCAGGCCGGGGTGACGGCGCTGCCGGGCGATATGCTGCTCTATCGCGATACCGGGCTGGATTATGAATCCTTCGGCTTTCTGTCCGCCCTGGATTACCTGGCGGTCTATGCCGATCTGGTACGGCGCGGCGTGGCTTTCGACCGCGAGCGGGTGCTGGCCTATGGCAGCTCCCATGGCGGCTATATCGCGATGCTGCTGCTGAAGCTTGCCCCCGGTCTGCTTTCCGTCGTGATCGAGAATTCCGGTTGGGTGGAGGCGGTGGACAAGGTGCTGAACGATGCCTGGGGCGGCACCGTGCGCAGTGTCGGTTTCTGCGGCATGCGGCTGGGCTATCGCCTGCGTTCGCCCTGGACGCGGGAAGACCCGTCCCATGCCTGGTATTTCGCGCCATCGCACCGGGCCATGCGCGATCTCACTATGGACCATTTCCGGCGGCAGGAGGGAACGGTTCTGCTGTCCTTCCATTCCACCCAGGACGAGCTGATTCCCATCGCGCGCAAGCGGCTTTGCTGGGACCGGTTGGCGCAGGCAATGGATCTGCGGGCGGTGGAGATCGGGCCGGACGATCTGGATGGGACGGTATTCAAGACCTCCGCCCATGGCATGGACGCGTCGCTCCGGGGCCTGTTCGACAGGGCCATGGGCATGCTGGGTGACGTACCTTCCTGCTCCACCGATCCCTTTGCGGCAGGGCTGGAGGTGTGGTTGGCCTGTGCCGACCGTCACTATCACCTGTCTTTCGGCCAGGATTACCGATTGGATTGCCGGATCGTTTGAAACGGCGGCTGCCGCCGACACCGAACGGGCTGGCTCCGGGATGGAGCCCTTGCCCGTTCGGCGCGGCGGCCTGTGACCCGTCTATCGGGAAAGCGCCTTCGCCGCTTTCTCGATCACATCCGCCACGGCGGCGGGCTGTGACATGAAGACCGCATGGCTGCCCGCGACTTCCACCGTCTCGCTGCCGGCACGGGCGGCCATCTGGCGCATCAGCTCCGGATTGATGGCACGGTCGTCGCGCGGGATCAGCGCCCAGCTCCGCCTGTTTTTCCAGGCAGCCTCGGTGATCCGCGCCTCGAAAGCGATCTTGGCTGGGAAGACCTGGGAATTCGCCATGAATTCCGCCTCGGCCGCAGGAATGTCAGCCGCGAAATCGGCGGCGAAGACCGCCGGATCGAGATAGAGGAAGCCATCCGCCGTCGCCTTGATGCCGGTCGTGGCCGGGGCAATGCGGTCGGCGAGGTCCAGCAGGTTCTCGCCGTTATCCGGCTGGAAGGCGGCGATATAGACAAGGCCGGCCACATTGGCGGCAGTGCCCGCTTCGGTAACGACCATGCCGCCATAGCTGTGGCCGACCAGCAATGACGGGCCGTCCTGCAGGTCGAGAATGCGTTTCGTGGCGGTCACATCCTCCTGCAGGCTGGTCTGGGGTGGCTGTACCACCGTGACCCGAAAGCCCTTCTGTTTCAGGATATCATGCACCTGCCGCCAGCCGGACCCGTCGGCCAGGGCCCCATGCACGATGACGACGTTCTGGATGGCGGTTTGGGCATATGCCCCGGTACCGGGAAACATTGAAACAAAGGTGATGGTCGCCGCCATGGCGGCAAGGCGGATGATCCGTTTCATGGTTTTGGCCTTTTGTTTTGCCTGGGGGGTGGGGAAAGCGGACGGCTCAGCCTTCCCGGTAATAGTAGCTGTAGCCGTTCAGCGCCGGTGCGCCGCCCAGATGGGCGTAGAGCACGCGCGATCCTTCCGGAAAGAAGCCCTTGCGGGTCAAATCGATCATGCCCTGCATGGATTTGCCCTCGTACACGGGGTCGGTGATCATCGCCTCGGTCCGGGCGGCCAGGCGGATCGCCTCATTCGTCTCGTCCGACGGAACGCCATAGGCGGGATAGGCATAGTCGGGGTTGATCACGATCTCGTCTTCGCGCACGGCCCGACCCAGCCCGACCAGTTCGGCGGCGTTGTCGACGATGTCGCGAACCTGGGCGCGGGTCTGATCCAGCGTGCCGGATGCGTCGATGCCGATCACCCGCTCTGCCCGGTCCTGTGCGGCGAAGCCTACGATCATGCCGGCCTGGGTGGAGCCGGTCACCACGCAGACGATGATGTAGTCGAAGGTAAAGCCAAGCTCGGCTTCCTGGCGGGCCACTTCCTCGGCAAAGCCGATATAGCCCAGCGCGCCATATTTATGTACCGATGCCCCGGCGGGGATCGCATAGGGCCTGCCGCCCGCATCCTCGACAGAGCGGATCGCGTCTTCCCAGCTTTTGCGGATGCCGATATCGAAACCGGCATCGACCAGCCGGCTGTCCGCACCCATCAGCCGCGTCATCAGGATATTGCCGACCCGGTCATAGACGGCGTCGTAATGCGGCACCCATTTTTCCTGGATTACCACGCATTTCATGCCGATCTTGGCGGCCGTTGCCGCGACCATGCGGGTGTGGTTCGACTGCACCCCGCCGATGGAAACCAGCGTGTCGGCACCGGACGCGATGGCGTCCGGCACGATATATTCCAGCTTGCGCAGCTTGTTGCCGCCCATGGCGAGACCTGAATTGCAGTCGTCGCGTTTGGCGTAGAACTGGACATTGCCGCCCAGCGCCTGGGAAAGGCGGGGAAGATGTTCAATCGGCGTCGGACCGAAGGTGAGGGGGTAGCGTTCAAATTTGGCGAGCAGGGACATCGGCGTTCTCCGTGGCTTGCGTGACGGAGAAAGACTAGGGAATTTTCGCTGAAAGGTGCTTTCCAATTGCGCCTTCGTGTTGTGCAAAAGTAAGATTAAATTGGATAAATCATGTATCTGTTCGATAAGGAACCCCATTAAAGTGGAAGAATCTTCCGAACCAATTCTGGACCGGATTGATATCCGCATATTGCGGGTCCTGCAGGCGGAAGGGCGGCTGAGCAATGCGGAGCTGGCAGCGCGCGTCCATGTCAGCGCCGCGACCTGCCATCGCCGTACCCAGCGCCTGTTCGAGGAAGGGTTCATCACCGGCGTGCGGGCGGAAATCGCGCCGGCGGCCGTGGGGCTGGGTGCGCTGGTCATGGTGGGCGTGGTGCTGGATCGTTCCACCCCCGAAAGCTTCGCGGCTTTCGAAGGCGCCGTGCTGGCCATGAAGGAGGTGCTGGATTGCAATCTCGTGGCGGGGGATTTCGACTATCTGTTGAAAATCCGCGTGCGCGACATGGCCGATTTCAACAAGCTGCACGGCCAGAAGCTGATCGCCCTGCCGGGGGTGCGTCAGACCCGGACCTTCTTCGTGATGAAGGAGGTGAAGGAGAATGCCCGACTGCCGTTCTGATGCCGGAGAAGGGGGTAAAAGAAAGCCCCCTCCGGGTGGGGAGGGGGCTTATGCCATGATCTTCGGTCTTTGACCGATGATGTTCGCGTTATTCCGCCGGAACGGCTGCGGTGTCGTTTGCCGCGGTGTTGGTCAGCGGATGTTCCAGCATCGACAGCACTTCGCGCGGAACGACATGGCGGAATTTCGTCCGCGCCATGTCCCATTCCTGCAGCAGCGTTTCGGCCCAGCGGGAATGCGTTTCCTGGTGATGTTCCTGGATCAGGGCGCGGCAATAATCCGACCAATAGGCGGTTTCCAGCGGATAGAGGTCGACCGCTTCCGGATTAAGCCGGTCGTCCAGCGACCCGTCGGCATCGAAGACGAAGGCCATGCCGCCCGTCATGCCGGCCGCGAAATTATCGCCGACCGGACCCAGAATGGCGACCACACCACCCGTCATATACTCGCAGCCATTGGACCCGCAGCCTTCAACCACGGCCGTCGCGCCGGAATTGCGCACCGCGAAGCGTTCGCCCGCCTGGCCCGCCGCGAACAGCTTGCCGGAGGTTGCGCCATACATCACCGTATTGCCCACGATGGTGTTCTTCTGGCTTTCCAGCGGGCTGGCCGTGATCGGACGCACCACGATGGTGGCACCCGACAGGCCCTTGCCGACATAGTCATTGGCATCGCCCAGCACTTCCAGCTTCAGCCCCGTGACGCCCCAGGCCCCCAGCGACTGGCCGGCCGAGCCGCGCATGCGCACATGCACATGGCCCGATTGCAGCCCGTTCGGCCCGAACTGCCGCACGATCTTGGAAGACAGCCGTGTACCGATGGCCCGGTAGGTGTTGCGGATATTGTACTGCAGCTGCAGCTTTTCGCCGTGGTCGAACAGCGCCTTGGCATCCTGGATCATCTGGGCATCCAGCGTGTCGGGCACCTCGTTGCGGCCTTCCAGGGTGCAGAAGACCGGGTTCGGCCCGCCATCGGCCCGCGCCAGGATCGGGTTCAGGTCCAGATCGTCCAGATGTTCCGCACCACGGCTGACCTGGGCCAGCAGATCGGTGCGCCCGATGATCTCCTCCAGCGACCGCGCGCCCAGCGAGGCCAGGATTTCGCGCACCTCCTCCGCCACGAAGGAGAACAGATTCACCACCTTTTCCGGCGTGCCGACGAAGCGCTGGCGCAGCGCGTCATCCTGGGTGCAGACCCCGACCGGGCAGGTGTTGGAATGGCATTGCCGCACCATGATGCAGCCCATCGCCACCAGGCTGGCGGTGCCCAGCCCGTATTCCTCCGCCCCCAGCAGGGCGGCGATCACCACGTCGCGGCCGGTCTTCATGCCGCCATCGGCGCGCAGGGTCACACGGTGTCGCAGCCCGTTCAGGGTCAGCACCTGATGGGCCTCCGCCAGCCCCATTTCCCAAGGCAGGCCGGCATATTTGATGGAGGTCTGCGGCGAGGCGCCCGTACCGCCGGAATGGCCGGAGATCAGGATGGTATCGGCATGCGCCTTGGCCACGCCGGCGGCGATGGTGCCGATGCCGGCACGCGCCACCAGCTTCACGCAGACCTTGGCCTCCGGATTGATCTGCTTCAGATCGTAGATCAGCTGGGCCAGATCCTCGATCGAATAGATGTCGTGATGCGGCGGCGGCGAAATCAAGGTAACGCCGGGCGTGGAATGACGCAGCTTCGCAATCAGCTTCGATACCTTGAAGCCGGGCAACTGGCCGCCTTCACCGGGCTTGGCGCCCTGGGCCATCTTGATCTCGATTTCACGGCAGTTGTTCAGATACTCCGCCGTTACGCCGAACCGTCCGGAAGCGACCTGCTTGATCGCGGAAGACGCGTTGTCGCCGTTTTCGCGCGGCCGATAGCGACCCGGATCTTCACCACCTTCCCCGGAATCCGACCGTGCGCCGATCCGGTTCATCGCGATGGACAGGGTTTCGTGCGCTTCCGGCGACAGGGCGCCCAACGAAATGCCGGGTGCAATCAACCGCTTGCGGATATCGGTGATTGATTCCACCTCGTCAATCGGGGCGGGCTCGCCATGATAGTCGAAGGCCAGCAGGTCGCGCAGATTGATCGGCGGCAGGGAATGCACCGCATCGGAATATTTCCGATAGATGGTGTAGGAATCCGTTGCCACGGCATGCTGCAGCGTGTGGATCAGATTGGCTTCCCAGGCATGCGCCTCGCCACCACGACGATAGCGATAGAAACCACCGACCGGCAGGGCGATGGTGTCGGCGTCATAGGCGCGCTGATGCGCCTCGGCCATCTTCTTCTGGATGCCGGTCAGGCCGATGCCCGAAATACGGCTGGGCAGGCCGGGGAAGAATTCCGCCACCAGCGAGCGCGACAGCCCGATGGCTTCGAAATTATACCCGCCGCGATAGGAGGAAACGACCGAGATGCCCATCTTGGACAGGATCTTCAGCAACCCGTCCTCGATCGACTTCTTGTAGCGCTTCAGCGCCGTTTCCAGGTCCAGATCGCCGAACAACCCACGCGCATGGCGGTCGGCGATGGCTTCCTGCGCCAGATACAGATTCACCGTGGTGGCGCCCACACCCACCATCACCGCGGCATAATGCACATCCAGCCCCTCGGCCGCCCGCACATTGATCGAGGTATAGGTACGCAGTTCCGACCGCACCAGATGGGTATGCACCGCGCCCGCCGCCAGGATCATGGGAATGGGGACGGCATCCTTGCCCGTCTTCTCGTCGGTCAGGATGATATGGGTTGCCCCGCCCCGCACGGCATCTTCCGCCTCGCGCTGGATACGATAGATGGCATGGCGCAGCGCGTCCGGCTCGTTGCCTGGGAAGACGCAGTCGATCTCCACCGCGTTCTTGCCCATATAGGCGCGAACCTTGGCAAACTCGCTGTTCAACAGGAAGGGCGAATCAAGCTGCAGGATCTTCAGCTGGTCGGCGTCTTCGTCCAGAATATTGCCCAGATTGCCCAGCCGCGTCGCCAGCGACATCACATAGCGTTCGCGCAGGGAATCGATGGGCGGATTCGTTACCTGCGCGAAATTCTGCCGGAAGAAATGGCTGAGGCCGCGATACTTGTCCGACAGCACGGCCAGGGGCGCATCATCGCCCATGGAGCCGGTGGCTTCCTTGCCCTCCTCGACCATCGGATGCAGGATCAGCTCCACATCCTCCATGCTCCAGCCGAGCGCCACCTGACGGCGGCGCAGTTCGTCGCGGGTCATCTTGCCCACATGCTCGCCCTTCACGGCGGGCAGGGAGGAGGCGTGGCGGATGTTCTTCACCCATTCGCCGAAAGGCGACAGCCCGGCCACGTAATCCTTCAACTGCGTGTCGGTGAACAGCTTGCCTTCGCGCAGGTCGACCGCGACCATCTGGCCCGGCCCAAGCCGGCCCTTGGCCTTCAGCGTGCGCTCATCCACCTTCACCATGCCGGCTTCGGAGCCGACGATCAGCAGCCCGTCCTGCGTCACCACATAGCGGGCGGGCCTGAGCCCGTTGCGATCCAGCCCCGCCAGCACCCAGCGCCCGCCATAGGCGCAGATCGCCGCCGGGCCGTCCCAGGGTTCCATCACGCCATTGGCATAGGCATAGAAATCGCGCCAGGCCTGCTTGACGGTCTTCGACTTCTCCCAGGCTTCCGGGATCAGCATCGACTTCACTTCCGGCAGTTCGCGCCGTGTGCGCAGCAGCACTTCGAACACGCTGTCGAGTGCTGCGGAATCGGAAGAGCTGGGCTGGATGATCGGCTTGATGTCGCGCACATGTTCGCCGAAGGCCGGATCGTCCAGCTTCGTCTCATGGCTCTTCATCCAGTTCTCATTACCCAAGAGCGTGTTGATCTCGCCATTATGGGCAAGCACGCGGAAGGGCTGGGCCAGCGGCCAGGACGGGAAGGTGTTCGTCGAATAGCGCTGGTGATAGATCGCGAAATTAGACGTGAACAGATCGTCCAGCAGATCCGGATAGAAGGTGGTCAGCTGTTCGGCCAGGAACAGCCCCTTATAGATCACCGAGCGACAGGACAGCGAGCAGATGTAGCAGCCCTGGATATTGTCCGACAGGATGCGCTTCTCGATCCGCCGGCGGATGATGAACAGATCGATTTCGAACTGCTTGTCATCCACGCCGCGGGCGTTTTCGACCATGATCTGTTCGATTTCGGGCCGGGTGGCGTTGGCCTTCTCGCCCACCACGGCCACATTCACCGGCACCTGGCGCCAGCCATAGATGCGGTGGCCGAAATGCAGGATTTCCGATTCGATGATCTGGCGGCAGCGTTCCTGCGCGCCCAGATCCGTGCGCGGCAGGAAGATCATGCCGACGGCCAGCAGGCCGGCACCCGGATGATGGCCGGTGCGCTCGATATGGCGCTTGAAGAAGGCCTGCGGAATCTGGACATGGATGCCCGCGCCGTCGCCGGTCTTGCCATCGGCATCGACCGCGCCGCGATGCCACAGCGATTTCAGCGCTTCGATGCCTTTCACCACCACGTCGCGGCGGGCCTTGCCGTCGATGGAGGCGATCAGCCCCACGCCGCAGGCGTCCTTTTCATCAGCCGGGCTGTACAGACCCTCGGCCGCCAGATGCGCCGCCTGCGTCTCGCGCCAGTCCAGCCAGTCGGACGCGGAGGAGAAGCCGTCGATATTCTTGTCCATGATAATGCCCTCGCCCCTTGTCGTTATTCCGCCGCCCGCGCCTGGCCCTGGTTGGCCTGGATATAGCGGTGCATCATCTCCGCCGCGTCGCGCCCGTCGCGCACTGCCCAGACCACGAGGGAGGCGCCGCGCACGATGTCGCCCACCGCGAACACGCCCGGCAAGGCGGTCATCTTGCTGGCATGGTCAATCTTCACCGTGCCCCAGCGGGTGACCGGCAGGGCCGGTTCGCCGAACAGGGCCGGCAGATCTTCCGGATCGAAACCCAGCGCCTTGATCACCAGATCGGCCGGGTGGTTCTCGCTCGCCCCTTCAATCGGCTGGGGCATGCGTCGGCCCGAAGCGTCCGCCGGGCCAAGGCGCATGCGCTGCACGCGCACGGCCGAAACCACATCATCGCCCAGAAAGGCTTCCGGCGCGGCCAGCCAGACGAATTCCACGCCTTCTTCCTCGGCATTGGCTACCTCACGCTGCGAGCCCGGCATATTGGCCTTGTCGCGACGATAGAGGCACTTTACCGAGGCCGCACCCTGGCGGATCGCCGTGCGCACGCAATCCATCGCCGTGTCGCCGCCGCCGATCACCACGACATGCTTGCCCGCCGCGTTCAGCGAGCCGTCCTCATAGGCCGCAACCTTGTCGCCGAGCCCGGTGCGGTTGGAAACGGTCAGATATTCCAGGGCCGGGACGATATTTCCAAGGCCGGAACCCGGCGCCTGGATGTCGCGGGCCTTGTAGACGCCGGTGGCGATCAGCACCGCGTCATGGCGTTCGCGCAGATCGGCGAAGGACAGGTCCTGGCCGACGCGCACACCCAGATGGAAATGCACCCCGCCTTCGGCCAGCCAGTCGGCCCGGCGCTGCACGATATGCTTTTCCAGCTTGAAGCCGGGAATGCCATAGACCAGCAGCCCGCCCGCGCGGTCATAGCTGTCATAGACATGCACGATATAGCCCTTGCGGCGCAGCGCCTCTGCCGCGGCAAGTCCGCCGGGACCCGCCCCGATGATGCCGACCGACTGGCCGCGTTCCTGGGACGCGCGGATGGGCTTCACCCAGCCTTCGGCCCAGGCGGTATCGGTGATGTATTTTTCGACCGACCCGATGGTGACCGTGCCATGGCCCGACTGCTCGATCACGCAATTGCCTTCACACAGTCGGTCCTGCGGGCAGATGCGGCCGCAGATTTCCGGAAAGGTGTTGGTGGCGGAGGAAACCTCATAGGCTTCTTCCAGCCGGCCTTCCGCCGTCAGCATCAGCCAGTCGGGGATATTGTTATGCAGCGGGCAGTGCACCTGGCAGAAAGGCACGCCGCATTGCGAGCAGCGCCCGGCCTGGGAGGAAGCCTGGGTAGGGGAGTAGGACGCATAGATTTCGTCGAAATCCCGGCGGCGGTCATCGGCCTTGCGCTTATCCGGCGTGGCCTGCGCGCGCGTCACGAATTTCAGCATGTTCTTGGTGGTCATGGCTCTGCCTGCCCCCATCCCTTGTCTAGCTGACGGATATCCGTCTGTTTGGCGTGTAATCCCAGTCGGTCCCGCCCGGTTCCTCGGCCGGATGGGAAGCCTGCTATACAGCAGGAATCCGCCTGTCCCAAGCAAAAAATTCAACATTGGTCAACAAATGCGACCTATTTCCGGGCCGATGCAGCGGGTATTGACCAGAATATGACAAAATCGGAATGGTCGCAGACCTAAATAGTCTCGTAACGGAACTATAAATGCAGGCCTTTCCATAGGGCACCGAGTCGGGGCATTATCCGCGCCCTACGGGATTTTGGGGCGGATCATGCTTGCGTTATACCAGATACTGGTGCTTGCCCTGGTGCAAGGCATCACGGAATTCCTGCCGATTTCTTCCAGCGGCCATCTTGTCATCACCTCCCAGCTTCTGGGCTGGCCGGATCAGGGGCTGACGCTGGACATAGCGGTGCATATCGGCACCCTGCTTGCCGTGATGCTCTATTTCTGGCGCGATCTCGGCGCGCTGTTCGTCGGGCTGGGGCGGACGGTCACGCATCGCAAGGGGCGCGAGCGCGACCTGTTCCTGAATGTCGTCATTGCCACCATTCCGGTCCTGGCGGCGGGCTGGTTCGCCAAGGACTATGTTGAGCAGTATTTCCGGTCGGTGGAGCTGATCGCCTGGACCACGATCGGTTTCGGCATCCTGCTATGGATCGCCGACAGGGTGGGGCTGACAGTGCGGCGGGTGGAACATATCGGCTGGGGCGGCGCACTGATGATCGGCCTGTCGCAGATACTGGCCCTGGTACCCGGCACCAGCCGATCCGGTATCACCATGACGGTGGCGCGCTTTCTGGGCATGGAACGCAGCGAGGCCGCACGGTTTTCCATGCTGGTATCGATTCCGGTCATAGGGGCCATCGGCGGCTATACGGCCCTGGAAGTCGTGTTGGCCGGAAATCTGCCCCTGACCCTGGAATTCGGCGTGGCCGTTGGCCTGTCTTTTCTGGCGGCGCTGGTGGCGATCTGGGCGTTGATGGCGTGGTTGCGTCGCGCCAGCTTCACGGCTTTTGCCGTGTACCGGTTGCTTATGGGCTGCTTCCTGCTGTGGTGGGTCTATTCCTGACGCCCACCCCGTCGCGGCGGCCCTTTCGGCCCGGCTGGAGGCATGCGAGCAATTTCTGCGGTTTTTCTCTCGTGCCTCAAGGGCCGCGACGCGGAGTCTCGAAAGGCGTGGAGTGCCTGACCGGTCCTCTATCTCTGAACCGGACAGGCTCTACAGGCCCTGGCTAGCCGGCCGACGGGCCGGTGAAGCGCCCGCCGCGGCGATAGATATCGACATAGGTCGGCAGTTCCACCTCGACCGATCGCGGCGCGATGCCCAGCTCGGCCAAGCCGGGCAGGGTGCCGGAGCAGATATTGTCGGTCTTCAGCAACTCGACCTGATCGCGGGTCAGCGGCGGTTTGGGCAGTTTCTCGGTAAAGAAGGCCTGGAAGGAGGCAAGCCCGAAGGGGATGGTCAGCAGGCAGCGCCTGCGTCCGATCTGCCGCAGCAGGATTTCCAGTAACTGTCTGAAGCTGTAAACCGTCGGCCCGCCCAGTTCGAAGGTTTTACCGGCCTGCTTCGGATCGGTCGCGGCCTTGACGATGGCTTCGGCCACATCGCCGACATAGACCGGCTGAAATTTGGTCAACCCGCCGCCGATCAGCGGCAGGGCCGGGCTGAAGCGGGCCATGGCGCCAAACAGATTGAAGAAACCGTCCTGCGGGCCGAATACCAGCGAGGGGCGGATGATCACCGCCTCAGGGAAGGCCTGGCGCACCTGTTCTTCCCCCTCCGCCTTGCTGCTTGCATAGGCCGCCGTGGAATCCTTCGACGCGCCGATGGCGGAGACCTGCACCAGCGCGGGCACACCCAGGGACTTGGCCAGCCGGGCGATGCGCCCGGCGCCGTCGGCATGCAGGGCCTGGAAGGTGCTGGCCCCCTTTTCATACAGAATGCCGATCAGGTTGATCGCCAGATCGGCCCCGTTCAGGGCCAGGACGACCTCCTCGTCCTTGCGGATGTCGCAGCGCATCGGCACGATCTGGCCCACATCGCCCTGTGGCTTCAGGAAGGCCGCATCGGTCGGGTAGCGCACGGCCACCCGCACGGTCCAGCCCGCATGGGCCAGCCGCTGCACCAGATGGCGCCCCAGGAAGCCCGAGCCGCCGAAAACGGTCACCACCTTGCCTGCCTGCGCCATGGCCTGTCGCTCCTTCTTCATACC
>Ga0209066_10001475_pt1 | contig 30889 bp, 25 predicted proteins | sample All_14_2_FD_187198 | JGI IMG/M metagenome (GOLD analysis project Ga0209066, IMG submission 187198) | Freshwater microbial communities in response to fracking from Pennsylvania, USA - Allegheny Zone_MetaG_DW_15 (SPAdes) (version 2) ... | reverse complement strand
GCCGCCGATTTCATCGTCGGCAACCCGCCCTTCATCGGCCCCGCCCGCATGCGGGCGGGGCCGATGAAGGGCGGGTTGCCGACGATGAAATCGGCGGCGGGCCATTCGGCGGGGTGTGGGTTGACGTAACTGAAGACGACGCGTTTGGCCGACTCGTCGGGAACGTCCTCGCCGGTGACGGGGTGGGGCTTGAGCGTGTGGCCGTCCCACTGGGTGACGATGCCGTTGTCGGCTTTGCGCAGGGGCTCGATGCGGTCGCAGGCGAGCACGGCGTCGCGGTTCTCGATGGTGTGGAACTTGGAGATGACGGGTTCGGCGAGGGCGGCCTTGCCGCGCGTGCGCAGGTGCCACTGGAGATAGCCGATCCAGAGGCAGAGTTCGGCGAGCACGGCGGCGCGGGGGTTGAGTTCCAGGCCGAGGAACTGCGCGGGGTGTACGGTGTGGCCCTGCAGGTCGAGCGAGCGTTCGGTCTCGCCTAGGGTGGCGAGCAGGCCGAGCACCTCGGCCTCCAGGCGCTTGAGGTGTTCGAGGGTGACGTAAAGGAAGTTGCCGGAGCCGCAGGCGGGGTCGAGCACGCGCACGGTGCAGAGGCGCAGGTGGAAGGTCTTGAGGGCGGCGAGCGCGGCCTTGCGGTCGTCCGACGCGAGGCAGGCGGAGACGGCGGCCTGCACGCTCTCCCACTCCGTGCGCAGGGGTTCGATGACCGTGGGGATGACGAGGCGCTCCACATAGGCGCGGGGCGTGTAGTGAGCGCCGAGCCTGTGGCGCTCGCGGGTGTCGAGGGCGCGTTCCAGCAGGGTGCCGAAGATGGCGGGCTCGACGTCGCGCCAGTCGGCGCGGGCGGCGGCGGCGAGGAGGTCGATCTGCTCCGGGGTGACGGAGAGGGCGCGGCGCTCCTCGAAGAAGCCGCCGTTGAAGCGCAGGAGCTTCGCGCGCAGGGCGACGCTCATGCCGCCCTTGTCCATGGTCTTCCAGAGTTCCTCGACGATGGTCTTGAAGGCGCGGTGGTTGTCGCGCAGGGACGCGATCAGGCCGCTGAAGCTCGCCTTGGGGAGTAGGTCGACATCCTCGGCGAACATGGTGAAGATGCAGCGCATGAGGAAGCCGCCCACTTCGGCGGGCGAGTGGCCCGAGGCTTCCAGCGAACGGGCGAGTTCGGCAAGCTTGCCGGAGATCTCGCGGGTGACGCGGGCGCTGCGCAGGGCGGGATCGAGTGCGGCGGGGTCGGTCCAGACGAGGCGCAGGCGTTCGCGCAGCGCGGGGTCGGCGAGGTCGCGGATCAGGATGCGGTGGCAGGAGGCGTCCGGGAACGGGATATAGATGCCGCCGGTGCGGGTGAACTCGGAATAGAGCTCGACGGCGTGGCCGACATCGACGACAAGCAGGAAAGGCGGGCGGCCCTCGGCGGCGGGCAGGGCGCGAATATAGCGCTCGGCCTGGTTCTTCGCGCGGACCATGGACTGGTCCCAGCCGTCGGTGCCGCGGATGCCGTGGCCGGGCTTGGCGTCGCCGTCGTTCGCGCCCTGCTTGGCCTCCAGCACGAAGTGGCCGCGCTTGTAGAGGTCGATGCGGCCGAGGCTGACAGAACCGTCGCGGTTAGGGAAGCGAACGGATTTTTCGAAGACGTAGGCGTTTTGAGCGTCATCCGCACCGGCGGGCTGGGGCGGATCGACCTCCAGCACGGCGCACAGCTCCGTCAGGAAAAGCTGGTAGTTGGCCCGCTCCGAGGCGGCAGAGGATTCCCAGCGCTTTATGAACGCATCAATCATTGCGGCATAGTATAGGGTAGAGGCGGGGGAAGGGGAAGCGGAGAAGTGCGAGAGTTCATTCGTGCGGGAGTGCTGTAATTGCGGGAAGGAGACTGAGGGCTGAGGTCGGATAGGAGGGGTCGGGTAAAGGGAAAGAAAATCCGTAATCAACCTTTCTTTGCTTTGCGGTAAGCGGAGGGAGGAACCCCCATGATCTTGCTGAAGATGCGGGAGAAATAATACTGGTCTTGGTAGCCAACGTGTGCCGCGACTTCGCTAACATTCAGCGAGGTTGTGTCGAACAGACGGCAGGCGGATTGAATACGGATTCGGATGTAATACTCAACCGGTGAGAACCCCGTCTGAGACTTAAATAGGACTGAGAAGCGAGCGACGGAGAGGCTTGCTTCTCTCGCCAGTGTTTTAAGCGAGAGGCTACCGTCAAGGTGTTGTCTCATATGCTCGATAATGTGGTCAAAGGATCGGTGGCTGGCTCTGCTTGTACCGGGTGAAAAGGTCGGGTTACAGTGGAAGAGAAGAGCAAGTAGATGCCGCAGCACCTGAGCGGCAAACAGAATGCGAGACAGCGTAAAGCCGTCTGTGAAGACGTCGTGACATTCCATGAAAAGCTGTTCTAGCCTGGCCGCAATGTCCGGTGCCACCGGCAAGACGTGCTCGCCAAGCGGAAGCCGACTTGAATAACAGACGGCATCTTCCCCGGCGAAGTGGATCCAGTGTATCGACCATGGATCAGTTTCTTCGGCGCCATAAGAATGGGGTCTGCCTTTGGGGATAAGGAGCGCATGGCCGTGTAAAAGAGACTGGCGCTGGCCATCGATCTCAAACCATCCCCTACCCTTTACGCAATAAATCAGGATATTTTCCTCTGCGCCTGTGAGACGGACGAACCTGTGGTGCCTGGCCGATGGGAACCAGCCGGCGTCGGTCGGGTACAGTTCACTCACAAGCATGTGCCGCGTCGCCTCCTTGAGCAGGGGCTTGGGAATGACATGCATGATCTGCCCGCGAAACCCATCCGCTATGGGAATATTGTGCATTGTTGAACCCATATACATCAAAAAGCAGCATTATAGTCAATTGCAGGATAATAATAAAGTCCATTAATTTGCCTTTATTGTCCATTCCAAGGTGAGCCGCATTACTCTATATTTGCGACATTGACTGTTCTTCATGTCACCGTGCCGGATTAGTACTTTGCAAAAAAAGGAAACAGATTATGAACGTTACTCGGATTCGCGCTGAGATAATAGCCTGTGCCGTCGCTATGACAGTTACGGCAACTTGGTCGCAGGACTGGAGCGCCGTTAAGCTCAACGGCTTCGCGGTGACTAATGCGTTCGGTTCCATGGTCATGCTCTCTTCGCCAGGAGGCGGATATACTCCCGACTATGGACCTGACAAAGCCTTTGACGGTAATACGGAGACCCGTTTCGACACCTATCAAAAACAGGAGACGGGCGGTTGGGCAGGTTACGAGCTTCAGACAGCCAAGATTGTCACCCGCGTCCGTTACATCGGTTCTCCCGGTTGGGAAGGCCGCATGGTGGGTGGACTTTTCCAGGGAGCGAACACTGCTGACTTCAGTGATGCCATGACGCTTCATGAACATACGCCTCCGGCAGGTTGGATTGGCACTAACTGGATTGACGTGACGACGTTGAACACGTTAAATGCCTTCCATTCTTTCAAGTTCTTACGTTTTATCGCCACGGGTTTTAATTCGATGGGCGGTGACGTTCGCGAGGTGGAGTTTTACGGAACTGATCCTCAGACCAACGCTCCTCCGATACCTGTGTTGACCTTCGCTGATAGTCCAAATTGGCATGCCAGTCTGCACTGGACGGCCACGGCTGATCCACTGATTTACTATGAGTTGCAGCGTAAAAGATCATACGAGAACGATTTCTCGACGGTATGGGGCGGTTTTTACAGCGCTGCCGGCGCTCGGAAATGGCGGGACGCTCAGCCGATCATAACCGATACGCACTATCGCTTACGGGCCGTCAACAGCTTCGGCCCGTCGGCTTGGTGTGATTTCACGGCTGTCGCACGCAACGCCGCCGTGGGCACGCGTTTTGGTGCGACGGGACATGTGTTGTACCCGAGCGCCAATCTCTACGATTCAGATTGCGACACCTTTCTGGATACATATGGCACATCTGGCGAGGGGTCTGGATCCCAAGCCTGGGCGGCGCTGGACTTAGGCTCACCACGCACCATCACGGGTATTCGCTATACCCCGCGCAGAGATCGCCCTGGACGTATGACAGGCGGACGTTTTGAGGCGGCGGACAACACCAATTTTACCGGGGCCGTCACTCTCCACACCGTACCTTCGGTTCCACCGCTAACGAATATGACCGAATATGTTTTGGGATCGCCTACAGGGCCTTATCGGTATGTCCGTTACGTATCACCTTGGGATGGATGGGGGAACGCCGGGGAACTGGAGTATGACTTGGCCCCGTCCGCGCCTGTCGCGCCAAACGGGTTGGCGGTTGCGGTAGCGGACTTCACAAACGGTTATCCTGTACTGACCTGGACGTTTGAGCCGCTGAACATCGATTCCTGCAGGGTTTATCGCGCCACGGATCCCGACGGGACCTATACAGCCGTTGCCTCGGGTATTCGCGGCAACACTTGGAGTGACACCAGCTTGCTGTCAGTCGGCAAATCGTATTACTACAAAGTGTGTGCGCTTGACGCTGAAGGCGGTGGCGACGGGCCGCTCTCGGCGCCTATCGTCTATCGCCGTTATGAGCGGTTAGAGCGGGCTTGGGAAACACCTACCGCCATCAAGCCCGGCATGAGCCTGATTACGGTCGGGGCCGTCAATTTTGGCCTCGAAACCGGCCGTATGTTCGACGGCGACCTCAACACTTTTCCTGACATATCCCCAGCCAACAGTACTGTAGGTGTCGACCTTGGCAGACGGTATCTCATCGGCTGTGTACGCGTCAGTGCCCGTGCAAATCTTGTTTATCGCCTGAATGGCGCGGAACTGCGCGGTTCGAACAGTGCTACGCTCGCGCCATACACGACACTCGCGACCTTCAGCAATTGTGTGGCAGGCGCTTACACAACCGTTCCTGCCACCAGTGAGGAATCCTTCCGCTACATTTTCGTGACTAAAGATTCAGGTGAGTTTAACAGCAACGTCGCGGAACTTGAACTCTACGGGGTTTTGAAGGTCAAAGGCACTCTGATCAAACTCCACTGACTGGGTCTGGAAGTGCGCCCTCGAAGTCACGGTGATGCCCAGTCGCAAGGCGTATGTCAAGGCGGATTCAGTTCTTGTCGGATCGATACATTCGCGGCCCCGAGGCCGCATACGGAAAAGGCGTAAACGGAATGAGCATGCACACCTCAACTTTTCCCTCCATGCTGCTTGCGGCGATGTTTCTCGGATCGGCCTGCGGGGTAAAGTCTGAGCCCGTCACGGTCTGGCTCGACAGGCTGGACCTCGGCCAGATGAAGCAGTCCGTAGATCGCCCGAAAGCGAGGGCGTCTTTCTCGGGAGCGCCTTTGTCGATCGGTGGCGTGCGGTTTTTGCGCGGGGTTGGCAGTCATGCGCAAAGCAGTCTGGCCCTGGACCTCCGGGGCCAGGCGTTGCGGATGACCGCCAAAGTGGGCGTAGATGACGGCAAGAAGACCAACCGGGGAAGCGTGGAGTTTCTGGTCCTGGGCGACGGGAAGACCCTGTGGGCGAGCGGCGTCATGCAAGGCGGCGGCGCGGCGAAGCCAATCGACGTCGATCTCAGCGGGGTGAGAAGCCTTGAACTGCGCGTGACGGACGGCGGCGACGGCGTGGATAGCGATCATGCGGATTGGGCCGATGCCCGAATTGTCGCGAGCGCCCCGTTAGCCCATCTGTACCCTTTTGACAAGGATGCGGAAACCCCCACGGCGGAGTGGAACGCGCTCGCACCGGAACAGGAGGCGCGCGGTTATCAGATGTCTGAGGTCGCGCCGGGGGTCTGGCGGCTGCGCTTGGGTCAGCCGGAGCGATTCACGCCTGAGCGTTTCCGCGAAGATCCCGTAAGGACGAACGACCTCGCCGAACTGCCGGCCTGTCCGCGGCTGCCTGTCAAGTTGTCCGCCATCGGCTTCAAGAAAACAGGGCGCGGGTGCGTGCTCGAGCTGCCGCTGCAGGCGGAGGAGCGGATTTACGGGCTGGGCATGAACCTGAAGCTCTTTGATCCGATGAACGGACGGCGCACCCTGCGCGTAAGCGACGACCAGGGCACTGTGCTGGGGGATTCGCACGCCCCGGTCCCGTTCTACGTGTCCACGCGGGGTTACGGGATCTATGTGGATAGCGCCCGCTACGTGAGTTATTACGTCGGCAACCTCGACCCTGTCCGCGAGACACCGGACGTGCATTCCCCGGCATCTGCCGCACATGTCGGCGGAGGGCAGGCCGGGACGAGCGTCGAGGAGCTTTATCGACCCCGTGAGCTGGACGGGAAGGTGATGACCATCGATGTTCCCGCAGCGCAAGGCGCGGACCTGTACATTTTCGGGGGACCGGATTTAGGCCAGGCGGTACAGCGCTACAACCTGTATTCAGGCGGAGGGTGCCTGCCGCCGCTTTGGGGTTTGGGAGTCTGGTATCGCGCGGCCACGGCACTCAGCCAGAATGAGGTGCTCGGATTCCTCCGCGAATTCCGCGAGCGGAAGATCCCATGCGACGTGTTCGGCCTTGAGCCGGGCTGGCAAACCCAGGCGTACCCCTGCTCGTTCGTCTGGAATAAAAACTTTAACGATCCAGGCGCCTTGCTGGCCGAGGCCTCGGCCCGTAATTACAAGCTGAATCTCTGGGAGCACGCGTTCACCCATTCGGCCTCGCCGCTTTACCGGCCGCTGCTGCCGTGGAGCGGCGACTATAAGGTCTGGGGAGGGCTGGTCCCTGACTTCGCCACGGCGGAGGCGCGCAAAATCTTTGCCCGCCACCACCGGGAGCTGTTGGTGGACAAGGGCGTGTCAGGCTTCAAACTGGACGAGTGCGACCACCAGCCGCTGAGCGCCACACCCTGGTCCTTCCCGGAATGCTCGCTCTTCCCGTCCGGCCTGGACGGCGAACAGATGCACCGGCTCATAGGGACTCTGTATCAGCAGACGTTGCTCGCGCCCTACCGGCAGACCAACCGGCGAACGTTCGGACTCGTGCGCGCGTCGGGCGCGTTGGCCGCACCGCTGCCCTATGTGCTTTACAGCGACGCCTACGACCACCGGGATTACGTGCGCGCTTTGGCCACCTCGGGGCTTGCCGGCGTGCTGTGGTGTCCCGAGGTGCGCGATATCCCGTCACTCGAAGAGTTCTACCGCAGGCTGGAGACGAGCGTTTTTTCCGCGCTCACGCAGATTGACTGCTGGTACCTGAAAAATCCGGTATGGAAACAGATCAACAAGGAGCTTAACAACCGCGGACAGTTCATGAACAACTGGGAACAGGTTGAGGCGGAGTGTCGCCGTCTGCTTCAATTGCGCATGAGCCTGGTGCCGTATCTGTACTCCGCCTATGTCGAATACTTCCGCACCGGTCTTCCGCCCGTGCGGGCGCTGGTCATGGACTATCCCGACGACCCCTCCGTTTGGCGTGTGGATGACGAATACCTGTTCGGTTCGTCGCTGCTGGTGGCTCCGCTTTTCACAGGGGAGAGCAAGCGCAGCGTGGTTCTGCCAGACGGCGACTGGTATGATTTCTGGACACACGAGAAACATGTTGGCGGGAGGGTGATCGAAATCGAAAAAGCTGCTGGCCAGATTCCCGTTTTCGTGAAAGGCGGCACACTCCTGCCGCTCGCGGAGCCGGTGGAGTGCGTTACGGACGCCACAGCATTCGATCTGACGGTTCACATCTTTGGCGACAACCCGGAACCGTTTGCTCTCTACGAGGACGACGGCGTGACCTTCGACTTCGAAAAGGGGCGGCAGAACCGCATCGAGCTGAGTTGGGCCGGGGGAAAGGGGCACACAGCCAAGACCGGCTCCTACGGCGGCCCTGGCCGGTACCGGGTTGTTCAGTGGCGCCGCGCCGATAAGTGACGAGAAAACCCCCGACTGTCAATAAGGGACACACGCATGACATTTTCCGGAGCCTGTTTCTGTTTGCTGTTGCTGTGCGCGTGGCCTTGCGGTGGCGTGGAGCCGGTCGTCGAACAACGCCCGTTTCCCGATGTCTTCCCCTGCTCTCTGGCACCTGCGGCGCGCGTCGTGGTATGCAACCTTCAGAGTGAGCCGGAAGATCGCCGCCTCATGTTTATGACGCTTCAGGGAATTGTTAACCGCACTCGGCCCGAAATCTATCTGCTGAGCAAAGGATCCGACCGCCGCTGGATCGACTGGTACGCGCAACAGAAATGGATACGGGAGGTGACAGGTCTGGAGCACAACGACGAACTGCTGGAACGCTACCGCCTCCGAGTCAGGGGTGTGGTCGTCACCGATCCGGACCTGCCTGCCAGCATCAACGTCGCAACGATGATCGCGTCACTCGAAGAGGCCGTCGTCGTCTCGCCCGACCTTGTGCGGCAAGCCGGGCTGCCGGTCCTGACGGATTTGCGCGGCAGATGGAAAACCAGCGCCGAGGCGTATCGCTGGGCCTTCGAAAACCTCTGGCCGAGGCTGAACCATCACGTCATCGCCTGCCTTTATCCTCAGTACCACGAGCTTCGCGATTACCTGGTCGAGAATAAGATCTTCACATTATGGATTTCAGGTCGCAATGACGGCGATCCCGCATGGGCCGATTCCGACTCCGAGGTTAAATTAATGGAAGAGCTGCTGGTCAAGATGCCCGTGAACATCCCGGTCCTGGGTTACCCGCTGCGAGAGAATATGAAAGGCTATGGCGAGGATACGGGTGTGAGGCTGTTCGGCAAGTACGGGAAATACCTCGTCGGCTCGGCAAGCGTCGGCAACCTGAGTGTCCATTCCGGCATCCCCGCGGGAACGCTGCGGCAATATCCGGCCCCCACACTGCCGGAGTTCAACCCCGGTAAGGTCTATTACTCCTGGATCATCTCTGACGGCGACAACCTCCCCGTTGCGACGGACTACAACTATCCGAAACTTTGGTCCGAGCCCGTCCGCGGGCAGCTTCCCCTGGGCTGGAGCCTCTCTCCCTCCGCCTCGGTCCTGATGCCGGGGGTCATGCGCTACTATTACCAGACCGCCACCCCGAACGACGAGTTCATCTGTTCCGTCGACGGCGTGGGCTACACCTTCCCCTGCATTTACGGTTCGGGTTACACCGGCAGGCATCAAGACGAGATCTTCAGCGGGTTTTTGCGGCAGACCGCAACCTACATGCGACGCTCCGACATGACCAGCATCTGGCTGCACAACGAATATAACGACGCCTACATTAACCGCTATCCGTTGACGATTCCTTTTTTGAACGCGATGTTCCCAGACTATGCCAAGCAGGTGTCCAAATACGCCGAAGCCACCTATGTCAGTTCTCGCAACACTCCAGTATTCCGCGCGATCACCACCATCAAGTGGGTTGATTTCAAGGACCGGTACGCCGCAGATGTGCGTCAGGCGAGAATCATACAGATGGCCGACGACATCCGCAAGATCAGCACGGAGCGCCCGGCCTTTCTGAATGCCTTTGCCTTCAACTGGTACACCGACCTTCCCGCGCTCAAGCAAATCTCTGACGACCTCGGTCCGGATTACGTCCCCGTGCGCCCCGGGCAGCTCGCCGAACTCTACCGGCAGAGTCTTGACCAGCAACATTAACTAATTATATTAATGATTTAGTTAAACTAAGAAAAGAAGGAAGGGAATCTGATGGCAAAATGGTTTGCGATAATGTTATTCATTGCCTGTTCTTGGTATGCCTCAGCAAATGTAAAATCCTCTCCGAATATAATATTCATTCTGGCTGATGACCTCGGATACGGTGAGTTGGGCTGCTACGGCCAGCAGGTTATTCAGACACCGCGTATCGACCGCATGGCTTTAGAGGGTTTGCGATTCACCCACTTTTACGCGGGCGCGACAGTATGTGCGCCTTCGCGGAGTGTTTTGATGACGGGTCAGCACCACGGACGAACGCGCGTGCGCGGTAATGCCAGAGCCAAAAACCCTGGGGCGCAGGCACTGCTTGACGGTGAAAAGACCATCGCGCAGATGCTGAAGCAGCAGGGATACAAAACAGCCTTGGTGGGTAAATGGGGTTTAGGCGACAAGGGTGCTGCCGTCAGTGGGCTGCCTCGCAGACAGGGGTTCGATTATTTCTTCGGTTACTTGAATCAGTGCCATGCCCATAATCACTTTCCAGACTTCATGTGGCGCAACGAAAAACAAGTACGTCTTCCGAACATTATTGTGCCGAAGGGTCCGGATGGAGCGGGTTACGCCATGGAGGCCAAGGTGTTTGCGGATGCGCTTTTCACAGAGGAGGCACTTGCCTTTGTTCGCGATAACCGCGCCACGCCGTTTTTCCTGTTTTGGAGTATGGTGATCCCGCATGCCAACAACGAGCGCGCTATCGCACTCGGCGACGGCGCCGAGGTGCCGGATTACGGGCTCTATGCGGACAAACCTTGGCCTATGCCCGACAAGGGCCATGCTGCTATGATCACGTTGATGGACAGTTATGTGGGTCGGATGTTAGACGAACTGCGGGTGCTCGGCATAGCGGAGAACACACTCGTGATCTTCACCAGCGATAACGGGCCTCACAACGAAAGCTACCATGACCTAACACGTTTCACCCCGTCCGGGCCTTTCAGCGGGATCAAGCGTAGTCTGACTGATGGAGGTATCCGTGTGCCGTGTATTGTGTGGTGGCCCGGCAGGGTGGGTGGAGACGGCGTGAGCGGTCATGTTGCTTACTTTGGTGACTGGATGGCAACGTTCGCAGAGCTAGTGGGAACTGTGATGCCTGAAGGACGCGACAGTCTTAGCTTAGCCTCGACACTGACCGGTAATGGTATACAGGCGCGGCATGAGTTTCTGTACTGGGAGTTTCATGAAGGAGGGTTCCGTCAAGCTGCTCTCTATGACGGACGTTGGAAGGGTATACAAGATGGTGCGCCCAATGCGTCGATACGACTATACGACCAGCAGCAGGATGTGGCAGAGACCAACGATGTGGCTGCTCTGTATCCAGATGTGGCAGCGAAGATCAGCGACTATTTGAATTCCGCGCGCACCGAGTCGGCAGAATGGCTACCCAATTGGCGCGTATTGAAGGCGGAAGCGAATCACGCGCAGGCCTCCGGTCTGTTGCGCTAGTTGGAGGGCTGATTGCCTGGCTCAACTTGAGCTTCGCTCAATCGAGAAAAATATGCAAATGTTAATGATAGTGATCTTTTTGACTTGGGTGGTTTACGAGTATTACGCTTGCACAAAACTGGACGCTCGTGTGGGCGGATGAGTTTGAATGTGAGGGATTGCCCGATAAGACGAAGAGGGGTTATGAGGAAGGATTTGTTCGTAACCAAGAAATGCAGTATTACACGCAAGAGCGCAAGGATAACGTCAGGTCATGATTACAACTATACCTTCTGACAGAACCCGGCAAGGAGCCGGGGCAACTTACAATCTCACGTACGTTTGGATGATATCTTTGGTGGCGGCCATGGGCGGGCTGCTCTTCGGTTATGACTGGGTGGTCATTGGGGGCGCGAAACCGTTCTTCGAGAAGTTCTTCAATCTGACGAGCGATGTCCAGATCGGCTGGGCCAACAGTTGCGCCTTGATCGGCTGCCTGATCGGGTCGCTGGTTTCAGGCACGATGAGCGACCGTTTCGGGCGCAAAAAGCTGCTGCTGGTTTCCGCGCTGTTGTTCGCGGTCTCCTCTGTGCTGACGGGCTGGGCCGGGACGTTTCACGCGTTTGTCGTTTGGCGTATCGTGGGCGGTGTGGCCATCGGCATGGCGTCGAATCTCTCGCCGATGTATATTGCCGAGGTTGCGCCGGCGCACCTGCGAGGGCGGTTGGTGGCCATCAACCAATTGACAATCGTGTTCGGCATCCTGGGCGCGCAGATCGCCAACCTGCTGATCGCGGAGAAGGTGGCGGACGGGGCCACGGCGGAAATGATCCGCCAGTCGTGGAACGGCCAGCTCGGCTGGCGCTGGATGTTTACGGCGGTGACCTTGCCGTCCCTGCTGTTTTTTGTCGGTGCGCTGCTTGTGCCGGAGAGTCCCCGCTGGCTGGTCAAGAACGGCAAGTCGGAAGGGGCGCGCAGGGTTCTGGCTAAGATCGGCGGGCAGGCGTATGCCGATTGTGAGATCGACGATATACAGAACACACTTGCGAAGGAAGACGGACAGCGCGTGCGGTTCAGCGACCTGATGGTGCCTAAAATGCGCAAGGTCCTGCTGGTGGGCATCGCGCTGGCCGTACTTCAGCAGTGGAGCGGGATCAACGTGCTGTTCAACTACGCTGAGGAAATCTACCGATCCGCCGGTTACGGCGTCAACGACATCATGTTCAACATCGTCATCACCGGGGCGATCAATCTGGTGTTCACGCTGTTGGCCATCGGGTTGGTGGACAAGGCCGGGCGACGTATCCTGATGCTGGTCGGGTGCGCAGGCATCGGGATTTCGCATGCGCTGATCGGAGCGTCCTATGTCCTGCATCTGAAAGGCCTGGCGGTCTTACTCTTCACCCTGTGTTCGCTGGGTTGCTACGCCATGTCGCTCGCACCGATCACCTGGGTGCTGATTTCGGAGATCTACCCGAACCGCATACGCGGCGCGGCCATCTCGGTGGCGGTGTCGGCGCTGTGGGTCGCCTGTTTTATCCTGACCTACACCTTCCCGATCCTGAACGGGGCGCTGGGTACAGCGAAGACCTTCTGGCTGTACGCGGCCATCTGTTTCGCGGGATTTGTCTTTGTGTTCTTCCGGGTACCGGAGACAAAAGGCAAGTCGTTGGAGCAGATCGAGAGGGATTTGACGGACTGAGTGAAAGACGCGGGCAGAAGACAATGAAGGCATATGGGATTTTCCGCATCTCGGACTATCATATAGAGAGGCATTCTTGGCATTGGAGAAACACACTTGCAAATGAATCAGTTTTGCTGCCGATTGGCGGATTTTGATGAAACGAACCTTGAAGACGCGCGCGACGCATTTAAGCACACAACGCCCTTCATATTCGTACAACCATGGCGGTCGGTCTCGGAAGATGGGTTTATGCCCGGCGCGGTGCGCATCGGATGGCGCGACGAGACCTTGTTCGTGTTCGCTGAGCTGACGGATGCGGATATTTTCACACGGGCCTCGTGTTTAAACGAGAGAATGTGGGAGCTCGGCGACGTTTTTGAGATGTTTGTTCGACCTGTGAGACAGGAAGCCTATTATGAGTTCCACGTCACGCCGAACAACCAGAGACTTCAACTCCGGTTTCCATCTACCGAAGCCCTGCGCGACGCGCAGTTTCGATCACAGTTTCAGCCATTTATGATCGAAGGGGATGCGATCCGCAGCGCTACATGGGTGCTTCCCGATATCCGGCTATGGGTTGCACTAGCCCGGATACCGGCGGCATCTGTTTGTGAGGCTGCATTGCCTCTGAGCGGGAGTCAGTGGCGATTTTCCTTCAGCCGTTATGATTACACCCGCGGCCGCGAAAGGCCGATTGTCTCATCCGTCTCTCCGCACCGCACACCGGATTTTCATTCACAAACCGAATGGTTCACCTTGGAGTTCCTTTCATGAATAACACTGTCCATGTCCGACGCGATCATGTCGTCATACCAACCTATGCCGTTTCACCGGCAGACAAAAACCCGATGTTCTTGGAGAAGCGCGTCTACCAGGGCAGCAGCGGCAAGGTGTATCCGCTTCCGTTTTATGACCGTGTCGCGGAGGAGAAAGTGCCGCGCGAGTGGGAGGCGGTGCATATCGAGAATGAGTATATCCGCGCCATGATCCTGCCTGAGATCGGCGGGCGGATTCACGTGGGCCAGGACAAGACCAACGGCTACGACTTTTTCTACCGTCAGAACGTCATCAAGCCGGCGCTCGTGGGACTGGCCGGCCCGTGGATTTCGGGGGGCGTCGAATTCAACTGGCCGCAGCATCATCGGCCTGCGACCCACATGCCGGTCGACACGCATATCGAGAGGCACGCCGACGGCTCCGTGACCGTGTGGTGCAGCGACCACGAGCCGATGAACCGCATGAAGGGGATGCACGGGGTCTGTCTGCACCCCGGCAAAGCGTATGTCGAACTGAAAGTCAGGCTATACAACCGCACGCCGCTGCCCCAGACGTTCCTCTGGTGGGCCAACGTGGCCACGCGTGTCCACGAGCTCTACCAGTCATTCTTTCCGCCCGATGTTTCCTATGTGGCCGATCATGCCAAGCGCGCGATGAGCGCGTATCCGTTGGCAAAGGGATCATACTACGGCGTCGATTACGGCGAACGCGCGAGGTCAGGTGTCCTGGCGAGCGAGGCACCCGTTGGCTTTGCGCCGCAACCGAGGCTTTACCGACCGAACGACCTGTCGTGGTATGCCAACATTCCCGTGCCGACCAGCTACATGTGCATGGGCTCGCGGCATGATTTCTTCGGAGGCTATGATCACCGGCTGGAGGCGGGGGTTGTGCATGTGGCCGACCATCACATCAGCCCGGGCAAGAAGCAATGGACGTGGGGCAACCACGCGTTCGGTTACGCCTGGGACCGCAACCTGACTGATCCCGGCACTGACGGCGAGAGTGCGCCGTATATCGAACTCATGGCCGGCGTCTACACCGACAATCAGCCGGACTTCGCGCATCTCATGCCGGACGAGACCAAAACGTTCAGCCAGTTCTGGTATCCGATCCAGAAGATCGGTCCGGCGCTGCACGCGAATCTTGCAGCAGCCGTCAGCCGCCGCGGGGTGAGCGTGACGGAAGTTTTCACGGGAGCCACCGTGCGTTTCCTTAAGAAGGGTAAAACCCTGCCGGAGGTCACGGTCTACCTCGCTCCGGGTCAATCCTATTTGTGGGAACGGGAGCTACCGGCCGGAGCCGGCATCGAGGTGCGGGACGCGGAAGGGCGCGAAATCATCCGCTACGAACCCGAGGAGCGCCGACATGGCAAGGTGCCCGCCGCCGCGACCGAGCCGTCCGCACCTGGGGAGATCGCCAGCGCGGACGAGCTTTACGTCACGGGCCTACACCTTGACCAGTATCGGCACGCCACGCGCTGTCCGACCGCGTACTGGCTCGAGGCGTTGCGGCGAGATCCGGAGGACGCCCGGTGCAACAACGCGCTAGGGCTGTGGCACCTCCGGCGCGGCGAGTTCGAGAAAGCCGAAGGCCGGTTCCGCAAAGCCATTGCCCGGCTCACGCTGCGCAACCCCAACCCGGCGGACGGTGAGCCGTACTACAACCTCGGCCTTGCGCTTCGGCACCTCGGGCGGGATGACGAAGCCTACGCGGCATTTTACAAGGCGACTTGGAACGCCGCCTGGCAGGGTCCCGCCTACCACGCCCTGGCTGAAATCGACTGCCGGAGGGGCGAGTGGGCCAAAGCGCTCGACCACCTCGACCGCGCCCTGCGGGTCAATACGGACAACCTGCGTGCCCGCGATTTAAGGGCCGTCGTGCTGCGCAAATTGGGGCAAGATGCGACATCGTATGTGCGCGAGACTCTTGCGCTCGATCCGCTGGACCTGTGGGCGAGGCATCTCCTCAGTGAAACGCTGACATGCGACACTCAGACTCGGCTGGACCTCGTTTTCGATCTGGCACGGGCGGGTTTGCGCAAAGAGGCGTTGGAACTGCTCGACGGCGATCCGGGCGTTCATCCGCTGGTGCAGTACACCCACAACTGGCTGACGGGCAAACCCAAGATCGTGCGGGCCTCGCCGGACTATTGCTTCCCTTCGCGGTTGGAGGAGATCGCGATTCTGGAGGCCGCGCATCCGCAAGACGCCAAAGCGCCTTACTATCTCGGCTGCCTGCTCTACGATAAGCGGCGGCACGAGGAGGCGATCCGGTGCTGGGAGAAGTCCGCCCAACTCGATCCGGGCTTTTCAATCGTCTGGAGAAATCTGGGCATCGGCTACTTCAATGTGCTGAAACAACCGAAAAAGGCGCGTTCGGCCTACGACAAGGCGTTTCGGGCCAATACTCGGGACGCACGGTTGCTGTACGAGCGTGACCAGCTGTGGAAGCGTCTCGGCATCGTTCCCGTAAAACGACTGGCCGTGTTGGAAAGGCATCTTGATTTGGCACGTCAGCGTGATGACCTGACCGTTGAATTGGCGGCCCTGTACAACCTGACCGGACAACATGAAAAGGCGTTGACTCTGATTGAGAAACGGAAGTTTCAGCCGTGGGAAGGCGGGGAGGGGCAAGCTCTCGGTCAGCACGTACAAACGCGTCTCGCTCTGGGGCGGCAATGTCTGACGAACGGAGAACCGGATAAGGCCCTTGCGCATTTTGAAGCGGCAAGGCAAGCGCCTGAAAATTTGGGTGAGGCGAAGCATCTGTTGGCCAATCAGAGCGACATCCATTATTGGCTCGGTGCGACCTGCGCGATGCTCGGGGACCGGAAAACCGCTCGGTGCTGGTGGGCCAAGGCGGCCAACTTCAAAGGTGATTTTCAGGAGATGCAAGTGCGCTCGTTTTCCGAAATGACCTTGTATACGGCTTTGTCTCTTGAAAAGCTCGGTCGGAAATCGTCTGCACATAAGCTCCTTCGAGGGCTGCTTGCTTACGCGACTGAGCTTCACGATGCTCCCGCGAGGATCGACTACTTCGCGACATCGCTACCGACTCTGCTGCTGTTTGACGACGATCTGGCAAAACGGCAGAGAGTCACGGCGCTCTTTTTGATGGCGCAGGCGGAACTCGGACTGGGGCGACGGGACGAGGCATTAAAGAGGATCGACGAAGTGTTGAAATCCGATGCGGGGCACGCGTATGCCGCAGACTTGCTTGAAGCTCTGAGACAGAGCGACAAAAGGGCTCTTAATAAGACCACACGACCAAAGTACATATGACCACTCCTGTCATGCAGCGACCCGGGGTCGGGACCGCCCGGCCCCGGGTTTTTTGCGAGAAAAGGATGAAGGATGAGGGATGAGGGCTGAATGGGAAACGGATGGAACGGACACAACGGACTTTTTTGATGATGGGTGGGCTGACTCGCTATGTTCGCGGCGCGGATGCGAGGTGAAAAAGGTGTAAGTGATAAATCGCAAGGTCATTGCGAGGAACGGAGAGAGAAGGAGGGAATATCCTGTGAACAGGTGTTTTGACTCTGTAAAGAAACTGAAGCTGATCGATCCTGATGTGCTGTGCGAGGCGCTCGGACATTTTCCCGATGATTTGGCGAGATGGGGCGTTCCGCTGCCTGAGAGGCCGGACGCGGAAAGCGTGCCGTATGAAACCATCCAGAAAATGATGATGGCGGGCGACGTGTCGGACGGGCTGACCGACCTGCTGTACTACGGGGACAGGCTGGGCAACGCCGAGGGGTGGGAGCACGTTGTCAGGGAGGCGAAGCTGTTGGGGCTGCGGGTCGAGGAGCGCCTGCCCGATCACAGTTACGCGGGGTGCGTGCTCAGGGCGTGGCTGACCGACTGGCCCCGGAACAGCGCCCTGCTTGAGAAAAGTTACGCTCGGACACGTCTCTACGCCCTGTCGGCCTACACGTATTTTCCGATGGATAAGGACATGCGGGAGAGGTGCCGGGCTCCGGAGCCGGAAGGCATCCGCAGACTGGAGCAGGAGCTGGCACGGTATTTTGATGGCACGGGCCACGGCAAGTGGGTGCGGGTCCACATGTACGCATTCGACGACGAGATCTGGTTCATGATCCGCTATTCGGGGCGGTACGAGTACCTGCAGACGGCGAACGACAAGGGCGAATGGCTGCACAAGTACCGGCCCGCGAAGTTCGACGCCGTTGTTTACGACAAACGGCACGGGTTCCTGCGGATGAACACCGAACGCCGCGCGGAGCAACGCAAATACCGGATCGCGATGGGGCACCTGCTGTTCGGCGAGGCGAATGTGTTTGTGGAAGACACGCACTGCGTGACGCTGGAACCCCTGAAAGGGGAAAGCGCGGGGATTTTCAACTGCGGCGACATGAAGGGCGTCCGGCAGGTGGAACTGTGCGAGGTCCATTTCGCGGATCTCGCGTCGCCGGGCCGGACTGTCACGTGGAAGCAGGACGGCGAGGACGGCGGGGCATTGAGCGGTTCGGTGTACGCGCAGTACGAGAACGGGGTAAGGGTGCCGTACGAGAGGCACGTGCTGCCGCCTTCGGCGGGGCATGTGATCAGCGCGAAATTCCGGTACACGCTGCGGGACTGCGGGGGGCGGCGCGAGACGTTGACCGTGCATGCCGGCAACCGCCTGCGGTACGCGCGCGACTCGGACGCGGCGAGGATCGGGGAGTGGCAGATCGCGCGCGGGCTGCTGAACGTGGGCGACAGGAGATGGGGAGATGCGGAAAGAGACGGACAGAAGGGACTGATCGGGTAGTATGGGAAAAGGGATGTCGGGCATAGCGTGGTTTTTGAGGTGTTCGCCGCCGGATGCCGCGTACTGCAGGGCGGACTGGAAGCTGTATCTGGGTGCGGACTACGGTGCGGCGGAACCGTATCTGGAAAAGGTCACGGGCCGCGTGACGGGGGCGTTTCCGGGCGCGGGCGGCAACGTCAGGTACGAGGTGCGGCTGCACGGGGATTTCTGGCTGGGCGTGCCGTTGGACGGCGGCGTCGAGAGCGACGACGCGCCGTGGCCGCGCCTGACGGCTGAGGATGTGCAGATGTGGAGACTGGGCACTGCGGGGCTCGCCGCGCTGACGCTCCGCAGCGAAGAAAAGAATGTGAAGAGCGGTCATACTGCCATGCGGGGTGATGTACAGGTGAGCCCGGACTACAAGGTCATCCGGGTCGGGAAGCGGAAAATCGACTTATCGCGAAAGCCGAAGGCCCGTGCGTTCCTGCGCTTTGTGCTGGAAAGAATGAACGGGAGCGGCCGGGAGTTCGGGATTGAGGAAATGCGCGATGATTTCAACGCGCAGTTCGGTGAAGGTCTGGATCGCAAGGGGTGGCATTCTGACCGGCTGCGGGAAGACCTGTTCAAGGGTCTTGCCAAAGGGGATTTTGACCTGCTGTTCGATACGGTGAATCAGACGGCGGGCATTTATCGTCTGAAAATTTAGTTCACTCACAGGCGGGTTTATCAAAAAGGCTTCCGAGAGATGATCTCGGGGGCCTTTTTTGCTTTCAGTCGGAGCAATCCACAAAAATCCATAAAAATCCACGAACGGCTCCATGCGCCGGGAACGGCATTGTGCAATTCTCCAGTCGTGAAAGAGAAAAACGGACAGAACGGGTGGGATGCGCTCCGGCAGACAGACAATGCGCAAGTGGGTACGCGGTGAAAAAGCCGTTTGTGTTCGCCGAGGTCATCGACGTGCCGTGCGACGCCAAAAAGCAGTGCGAGATCCTCGACCTGCTGGCCAAGGCTCATCAGGCGTCTCGCGAAGGAGCTGAGGAATGAGCGGGACTGTGAGCGGCAAACGCGCACGGCCTGCATCTGGCGGTTTCGTGTTCGATGAGGCTTTCCGCGAGTTACGCACGGCGGTGCCGGAGTTGGACGCGCTGACGGATGACGAGTTCATGGTGCTGACGCAGGGCTTGAGGCGTGCAGCGCGGGAGGTCGTGCGGCGGGAGTTCGACAAGGTTGTGGAAACGAAACGCGCGAGGGCTTCATAAAAATGATCGGTCAAAACCTAAACGTCTTGAACCTGCGCGAACACAGTCGAAGCTGGCGGCGGGTGGCGGTCGCGCTGGTCGCGATCAGCCTTGCCTCCGCTGGCGCATACGGGGCGGCACGGGGGATGTGGCGGCGGAACGAAATCGGGACGAACCTGCCGCTCGCGCCGTACAGCGTGTGCGAGGAGTGCGGTGAGGTGGACGCTCCGGCAGACGGGCGATGCGCACGGGCTTTTTCGCAGGCTGCGCCCGCCGCCGGGATACCGGCTGAAAAATCAAAGTGCGCCCTGCCCACCTGCGCTTCGCTTTTGAAGGGCGAGACCAGTGCGGCTTGTCAGACTGAGAGTGGGATGGGTGGGATTGGTGGGAAATGTGTGAAAGGAGATGACGGCAATGAGAAGTGACACATTGACGGCTTCGCGGATGGGGGCGCTGCTCGCCTGTCCGCGTAAGCATTACTGGCGGTATGAGGTGGGGCTCAGCGCGGCTGTGAGCGCGGGGGCGCTGCGTTTCGGCAGCGCGTGGCATGCGGCGATGGAGAGCCGCTGGCAGGGGCTGGATTGCGCCGCCGCTCTGGAGAAGGCGTGCGGGGGCGCGGAGAGTTTCACGGAACTGGATGTGGCGACGCTGTCCGGTTTGCTGGCCGGTTACTACGCGCGGTATGGGGGTGAGGCGGAGGTTGTGAAGACGCTGCATCCGGAACAGGAGTTCCGCTACGCGCTGGACGGGTCGCGCACGTTCGACATCGCCGGCAAGATCGACGGTCTCGGCGTGCTGTGCGACGGGCGTCTCGCGCTGGTGGAGCACAAGACCACGGGCGAAAGCATAGACGCCGACGGCGAGTATTGGCAGCGCCTGCGGTTCAACCCGCAGATCTATCAGTACGTGCTGGCTGCGCGGGCGCTGGGCTGGGACGTGCAGACCGTGATCTACGACGTGGTGAAGAAGCCCGCGATCCGGCAGAAGCAGGGTGAGACCGCCGAGGTGTTCGGCGAGCGGCTCGCGGCGGACACGCGGGAGCGGCCGGAGTTCTACTTCGCGAGGCGCGAAGTGGCGGTGCTGGAACAGGATGTCGAAGAGTTCGCGATCCAGCGGCTGGAGCTGTCGCGGCTGATCCTGCTGTTGCGTGCGGCGGGCCGGCGGGCACGCAGGCCGGAGCACGCGTGGCCGCGCAACTGCGGCGGCATGACATGCCGGTTCTGCGAGTTCGCGACATTTTGCATGCAGAACATCGCGGTCGATCCGGCGCAACCGCCTGCGGGGTTTGCGGTGGGGCAGACGAATCCCGAGCTGAGCGGGGGGTGAGAGGCAGGCTGTTAGGCTGACGGCTATTAGGCTGTTAGGTAGAAGGGGACAGAGGACGGAAGACAGAGGATAGAGGACCGATGGGAGACGTTTTAACGCAAAGACGCTAAGACGCAAAGGTTTTTGGACAGGATGACATGATGAACAGGATTAACAGAAACAGAGAAGGAGAGAAAACGAAATGACACAGGCAGTACCGATCAGAAGGCAGGCGGGTGCAGTCCCGCCGCCGCCCGCGCAGGCGGAAAGAAAAAGGGTCACGTTCGGCAAGATCGCGACGGCCACCGGACACCGCATCCTCGTTTACGGTCCCGGCGGCATCGGAAAAACCACGCTCTCGGCGCAGTTGCCGGGGCCGGTGGCGTTCATCGACCTGGATGAGAGCCTGCCGCGCCTCAAGCCGCAGTTCGACGCGGCGGGCATCGGCGGCAACGTCGTTCCGGTGGAGGGCGTGACCGACTGGCAAAGTCTGCGGGATGCGCTGCAGAGCGAGGGCTGGGACGGCATCCGGAGCATTGTGGTCGACACGGCGACGCGGGCCGAGGAGATGGCGATCGTGCACACGCTGGCGAACGTCAAAGGCGGCGACAACAAAACGCCGTACACCTGCAACCGCATCGAGGATTACGGATACGGCAAGGGGTATCAGCATGTGTTCGACACTTTCCTGCCGCTGCTGGCCGACCTGGACCGTCACTGCCGCGAGGGCCGCAACGTGGTGCTTGTGTGCCACGACTGCACCAGCACGGTGCCGAACCCTGCGGGCGAGGATTGGCTGCGGTACGAGCCGCGCCTGCAGAGCCCCAACAGCGGCAAGGCGTCGATCCGCCTGCGCGTCCGCGAATGGGCCGACCACGTGCTGTTCGTGGGCTATGACGTGAGCGTGGGCAAGGACGGAAAGGGGCGCGGCGCGGGCACGCGCACACTCTACACGTCCGAACTGCCGCACTGCATGGCCAAGAGCCGCAGCACGCAGGAGGCGATCCCGGTCGAAGGCGACGGGAGCGCGGTGTGGGCGAAAATTGTTGGGGAAGTGCATTAGTTCATTAGTGCGTTAGTGCATTAGTTGAGAAGTGAGGAGTGAACGCTCAACGTTGAACGCTCAACGCTGAAGGAAAACGGAAAGAGGAGAAACGGTATGGAAAACGGTGTTTATGCGGCGCGGCCGAAGGCGGCCAGCGTCTACGAGAGCGAGAAAGGCGCGTTGGTGTTGGCCCTGGTGCATCAGTTGGACGGCGGCGGCGAGATCAAGAGCTATCACGCGCTGACGACCAGGGACGGCGCGATCAACACGCGCGGTGTCGATGACCTGAAAAAGTGGTCGGGCTGGGACGGGTGCGATCCTTACTGGTTCATGGACACGGATCTGACCGGCATCGCTGTCGAGCTGGTGGTGGAGAACGAGCCGGGGTTCAACGACCCGTCGAAGTTGTTCCCGAAGGTGAAATGGGTGAACCCGCCGGGCGGCGGGTCGGGCGGCGGACTGCACGATCCGTCCGACCGGAAATCGGTGCTGGCGAAGTACGGGCCGAAGTTCCGCGCCGTGGCGGGGCCGCAGCCGGTGGTGCGGCGACAGGCGTCGCCCGCCGGGGCGCAACCGCCAATGCGGTACACGGCTCCGACGTTGCCGCCGCAGGTAGCGGGCACGGTGCCGGTGCGCAAGGCGGCGGCCACGCAGTCGTCCGCATGGGCGCGGCTGAGCGAACTTGGCGCGGGGATGGGGCGCGGCGAGCTGGAGGTCCTGTGGTTCGCGTGCGTGGACGCGACGGGCATGGATCAGGCGGACATGACGCCGGAGGGGTGGGCGAAGGTCACGGAGGCGGTCGAGGCGCACTTCGCTGGTAAGGGAGGAGTTAGGAGTGAGGAGTTAGGAGTTGGCACCGGAGAGGGCACTGGTGACGAAGAGCCGACGCCGTTCTAGTGTCGTTTCTCGGGGGCCGCGCATCCGGACAACACGCGGGCAAGAGTGGAGGGTGTCATGGCGAAGATACTGCACATCGAATTGGTGAAGATCGACACGGAAGGGCTTCAGACGCGGGCGGCGCTGAATATGGATACGGTGCACGAGTACGCGGAGGAGGAGCGTGAGCGCGGTGCGGTGTTCCCGCCGGTGGTCGTGTTCCTCGGTGCGGACGGGAAGTACAGGCTTGCCGACGGGTTCCACCGCGTGGCGGTGGCCCGGCAGGAGGGGCGCAAGAAGGTGGCGGCGGAGGTGCGCGAGGGCGGGTTCGCCGAGGCTCTGACCTATGCGCTGACGGCGAACGCGGCGCACGGGTTGAGGCGGACGGTGGCGGACAAGCGCAACTCGGTCATGGTGGCTTATAAACACCGGATCGCGTTGGGTTTGGGTGAGGTTCCGGCGGCTAACGCGGTGGCGAAACTGGTCGGATTGAGCTGCACATTTGTTGGTAATCAACTTTCCACGGTGGAAAGTTGGAGGAGTGCCAGGGAGCGCACGGGAGCTGACGGAAAAACGCGTGTTTTGCCCCCGCCGCCGGTGCGCAGGAGCGTGCCGCCGGAGCGGGCGGTGAACGGGACGGATAGGACGGAAGAGACCGATGGTGAAACGGACAGAACGGAGAAGCGCGTGGCGGCGCCCCAGCAAACGGGGAAAGCGGAGAGCCTGTCGCTGCCGCCTGTGAGGCGGACAACGCCGCCGCCGGTCAGGCGGAATCCGGCGAACGGGCCGGTTGACGGGCGGGGGCGCGAGGTTCCGCCCGATCTGCTGGAGATCTGGAACCGGCGCGGTGAGGCGCGCGAGCTGGCCGGGCTGGTCAGCCGTGTGCGGGTGGCGCTGCGCGACGCGCAGGACGGCAAGGACCCGCTGTGGTCTGAGATCAATTTCGGGTCGGCGCTGGCGCATCTGGACATGGCGTACAAGGAGATCGCGGCGGCGGAGCCGTGGTGCGTGTGTCCGATGTGCCAGGGGATCGGCTGCGAGGCGTGCAGGGGGCGCGGGCTGATGGGCAAGTTCCGGTACGACAACGTGGTGCCGGAAAGCATCAAGAAAGCAGGCTGTTAGGCGTTTAGGCTGTCAGGTGAGTGGGAGAGAGAAGCCGATGCGTGAGCAACGAACAGGCGGGGCGCATGAAACTTAGGCCTTATCAGAGCGACGCGGTCGAGGCGGTGTTTTCGTCGTGGAGGGAGAACCCGTCCGCGCTGGTGGTCCTGCCGACCGGTTGCGGAAAGACGGTGGTGTTCGCCGAGATCATCCGGCGGGCGGGGTGCCGGGCGATGGTGCTCGCCCACCGTGAGGAACTCATCTTCCAGGCGCAGGACAAGATCCGGCGTGTGACGGGTCTGGACGCCCATGTCGAGATGGGCGAGTACCGCGCCGACATGGACGGGCTGGGCGGCGCTCCCGGCGTGGTGGTGTCGACCGTGCAGACGCACACGGCCGGCGGCGACGGCGGCGGGCGAATGACCAAGTTCTCGCCGGAGGATTTCGGCCTGCTGGTCATCGACGAGGCTCATCATGCGACCAGCCCCACGTACCGGCGCTGCATCGACTGGTACATGCGCAACCCGCAGATGCGCGTGCTCGGCGTGACGGCCACGCCGGACCGTGCCGACGAGGAGGCGCTCGGGCAGGTGTTCGGGGCGGTGGCGTTCGACTACGAGCTGCCGGACGCCATCGCCGCCGGGTGGCTGGTACCCGTGGAACAGCAGATGGTGCATGTGGAGGGGCTGGATTTCTCCGGCTGCGGCACGACGGCCGGCGACCTGAACGGAGCCGATCTGGCGCAGGTGATGGAGTACGAGGCGAACCTGCACGGTATCGCCGACCCGGCGTTCAAGATCGCGGGCAGCCGAAGGACGCTGGTGTTCGCGGCGTCGGTGGACCAGGCGGAGAGGCTGGCGGAGATCCTCAACCGGCACCGCCCGGGGTGCGCGGGCTGGCTGTGCGGCAAGACCGACAGGGACTCGCGACGCAAGACGCTCGGCGACTTTGCCAGCGGCGCGTTGCAGTTCGTCTGCAACGTCGGCGTGCTGACCGAGGGTTTCGATGACGCGGGCGTGGAGGTGGTGGTGATGGCGCGGCCCACCAAGAGCCGGTCGCTCTACGCGCAGATGGCGGGCAGGGGCACGCGGCCTTCCGAGGATATCGCGGGCGCGCTCAACGGCGCGGCGGATGACGCGGCGCGGCGGGCCATGATCGCGGCGAGCCGCAAGCCGGGCTGCCTGATCGTGGATTTCGTGGGGAACTCCGGACGCCACAAGCTGGTCTGCACGGCGGACATCCTGGGCGGCAATGTATCGGAAGAGGCTGTCGACTTGGCTGCCAAGCGGGCGCGCGAGGCGGGGCGGCCGGTCGACATGTCGGAAGAGATCGCTAGGGCGCAGCGCGAGATCGATGAGGCGAAGCGCCGCGAGGCCGCGAAGCGGGCCGCGCTCACGGCCAAGGCGAAATACAGCGTGACGCGGGTCAGCCCGTTCGATGTGTTCGACATTTCACCGGCGCAGGAGCGCGGCTGGGACAAGGGGAAAGCGCTGTCGGCCAAACAGCGCGAGCTGCTGATGAAGCAGGGTGTTGATCCGGACAGCATGCCCTACGGGCAGGCCAGGCAACTGCTGAGCGAGATGTTCAGACGGTGGGATTCCGGGCTGGCCAGCTTCGGCCAGACGAAAGTGCTGAAGCGGAACGGCTTTGCTGCGCCGATGCGGCGCGAGGAGGCCGTGAAGGCGATTGACCGGATCGCTGTGCGTCAAGGCTGGGGCAAGGGAAGAAGTGCGTGAGTTGAGAACTGAGGACAGAGGGCAGAGGACGGAAGACGGTGAACCATGGAGGCCATGATGAGTGAGTGGATACGCGTGACGCGGCAGGAGCCGTGCCCGGTCTGCAAGAAACCGGACTGGTGCGGCGTGAGCGCTGACGGCGCTTGGTGCGTGTGCATGAGGGCCGAGTCCGGACGCGTCTCGCGGAACGGCGGGTGGCTGCACCGGCTCAAGGATGCGCCGCCGCCCCCGATGTTCCGCCCGCCGCCGACGCGCCGCAGAAACCCGCTGGCGTCGCTCGCGAGTTATCACGCGGCGCTGCGCCTGCGCTGGGACTGGGTTTGGCTGGGTGGGCTGGCCATGTCGCTCGGTGTGGACATGGACGCGTTGGAGCGCCTTCAGCCCGCCTATGACCCGGCAAACAAGGCGTTCGCGTTCCCGATGCGCGACGGCGGGGGCGCGGTCACCGGCATCCGGTTGCGCGACGGCTGCGGACACAAGTGGGCGGTCAGGGGCGGCGGCGACGGGCTGTTCTATGACCCCGCTATGGCGGCGGCGGGAGAGCTTGCGGTGTGCGAGGGGCCGACCGACACGGCGGCGGCGCTCACGCTGGGGCTGGACGCGGCGGGCCGACCGTCCTGCTCGTCGGGTGTGGACGCGCTCAAGGAGCTGGTGCGGCGGCTCGGCTGCCGCAAGGTGACGGTGATCGCGGACCATGACGGTGCGAAGCGCCGGCCGGACGGCTCGGCCTGGTTTCCGGGCGTGCAGGGGGCGCGGTCGCTCGCGTCGGTGCTCGGGCGCATGACGCGGATCGTGGTCCCGCCGGCCAAGGATTTGAGGGCGTGGCTCATCGAGGGGGCGACGCGGCAGGATTACGAGGCGCTCGCGAAGAGCGCGACATGGAGGCTGGGGTAAACATGTCCTGGATCAAGGTAGACGTCACGACGTGTGACAAGGTGAAGATCATCCACATCGCGCGGGCCTGCGGGGTGCGCGTGAACGAGGCGTTCGGCGCGTGGTTCCGCCTGTGGGCGTGGTTCGACGGCGTGACCGAAGACGGCCGGCTGGATTTCCTCAGGCCCGAGGACTGCGACGCGAAGGCCGGGCTCAACGGGATCGGCGCGGCCCTTGCCGATGTCGGGTGGATCGAGTTCGGCGAGCGCGGCGCGATGATCATCGGATGGGACAAGCACAACGGGAAGAGCGCCAAGAAACGGGCGATGACGGCGCTACGTGTCGCCGCGTACAAAACGCGCGGCGCGGCTGAAAACAGGCGGTAACGCTCCGGTAACGCTAAGGTAACGCTTAGGTGACGCCAAAGGCGTGACCTAGACCGGTAACGCATGGGTAACGCTAATTGCGTGACCTAGATAAGAGAAGATATATGTATCAGAGATATACAGTAAACAGAGTAGTAGCAGTAGACAGAGTAACTGGGTAGCAGAGTAGTAGGTAGCAGAGTAACAGGGTATCAGTGCTACGGGTGACAGTGTAGCTGGGTAGCAGCGCACGCGCGCGGGAAAGGCGGAGCCGGATGAGGATGAAGCTTGAGGACATGAGCCCTGCGCTGAAGGCGCGGGTCGAGGAGGCGCTCGCGCGTCAGCGCGTCGGGACCGCGCAGGACGGGCCGCAGGCGTCGGGCGCTGCGATGACATGCCCGGCGGCCGTGGAGCGCGTCACGCGCGAGCGCCGCGCCGGTTCCTGCGGTCCTAACAAGACCGAGGCCGAGTACAACCGGCTGCATCTTCACGGCAAGGGGCTGTACGAGGCGCTCACGCTGAGGCTGCCGGGCGGGAGCCGGTACACGCCCGACTGGGTCGTGATCGGCGAGGGCGGCGCGGTCGAACTGCACGAGGTCAAGGGCTCCTACCGCTTTGGCTCGCATGGCCGGGCGGCGACCGCCTTCCGTGAGGCTGTGGCGGCGTTCCCGTGCTTCGCGTTCGTGTGGGCGGTGCGGGGCAAGGGCGGCGTGTGGAGCGTGAAGCGTCATGAGGCAGGGGCTGCGGGCGGTTTTTGAGGGGCGGCACCCGCGCGGGCCGCGTCCCCTGCACCGTGCAGGGGAAAAGCAAGGGGAAGCGGAAGATTGAGAGCAGAGGTCGGATGTCAGAGGTCGGTAGGGATTGGGATCGGAGGTGGGCGATGATGTGTCACAGGTGCCGGTGGGCGGCGATGATCAAAAAATGGGAGCACGACGGGACACCGTTCGAGCAGACGCCGTGCAGCACATGCACGCTGAGCGAAAGCTCGGAGGGGACCGTGCGGTTTGACGAATGGCATTGGGATGGCGCGGCGAGCGTCACCGACCCAGGAGAACGGGTCGATGAGTTGGAGGAGGAGATGGCCGGAGAAGACGACCCAAACCCGCTCGCTGTTGACGATGCAAGGGGTTCTGGCTGCAAGGTGGAACCCATGCTCAGCGCCGACGGAGTACGGGATTGCGCTGATGACCTGCTGCCGATCAGCGTGCTGGCGGACGCGGTGCGTCTGCTGATGTCGCTGCCGAAGGACGCGCTTGAGGTTGTGCGCCTCCGATACGGCGGCATGCCGTACGCCAAGATCGCGGCGCTGATGGGCAAGGGCGTGGACGCGGTTGAGAAGCGGCATCTGCGGGTGCTGGAGAAGAACCCGGTGCTCGGGGCGCTGTTCCCGCGCAAGGCGCGCAAGCGGCGTGCGCGGCAGCGGCGGAAGAAGGGGAAGTAGGCTGGGTAGGGAGGATAATCGGCAAGGTGGCTAAATTGGTAAAGGTAATGGTTGTTTCATGAAATACTGATGACACTAGGAATGTACATCAGCTATAATTGAAACCGTGTTAAGGATGGTTATGGGTCTTTGTTGATACAGAAAGGAATTTCTCATGAATCACATTCTAATGGGGAAGATGCGTCGATATAAAGTACCCGAAGGTTTTGCGAGTCCCGAAGGGTTCGCATATGACGCCGGAAGGGGTTATTGGATTAGCACGATAAATGGTGTGCCCCTGGTCTCGGACGAGACCGTGCGAAAGCCAATGACTAAAAAAGCGGATGTTGAGACAGGGGAAGATAAGAAAGGTGAATGAGATCGATTATTTGCTCCTTTCTGATTCTCGCGATTTTGCAACGGACTATATTGCATTGGAACTCGAGCGTCGTGGCCGGGCATATTTGCGCTTGGACCGTGATCTGTTGGCTAATGCGCATGTGACTCTGAGCGTTGACGAGGGCGCGCTTGCTGTCGATTTTGACGAGGTTCACGCAATTTGTAGAGAGTCGAGACTCAAAGCCGTTTACTACCGCGCGCCGACATATTTGCGAGAAACATTTTCACGAGATCGAAGCCCCGAGGAGCAACTAAAAAGATCACAGTGGATGTCTTTTTTCAGGAACCTCACGTTTTTCTCGGGTGCGCATTGGGTGAATAGTCCCAGTTCTACATTTGCGGCCGAAAATAAGATTGTTCAGTTGAGGCTGGCAAAGAAAATCGGCTTTAGCATCCCAAACACGGTGGTCACCAATGACATAGCTTCGTTACCCAAACGTGAAATGACGGCGATTAAGGCGTTGGATACGGTCGTGATGCAGTTTGCCGATGAAGAAGGTTTCGCATACACAGAGATCATGGGCCAAGAAGAGCTTGACCGGTCTACTGCCAGCATAGCGCCTATCATTGCTCAGGAGTGCCTTGAGGATAAGGTTGATATACGGGTTACCGTTGTCGGGTCTGCTGTTTTCCCGGTGGCAATATTGCGCGATGGACGTGGGATTGAGGGCGATTGGCGGCTCCATAAGAATAGCGTGACCTTTAAGACTATCGAGTTGCCTGTCGAAATTAGGGAACAGTGCGTCAGCGTTGTGAAAGAACTCGGCTTGTTTTTTGGTGGTGTTGATTTGGCTTTGGTCAAGGACACGTATTACTTTATCGAGGTCAATCCTACGGGTGAGTGGGCGTGGCTTGTAGATGCAGCAGGCTTGCGAATTGATATGGCAATTTGCGACTGCCTCGAAGGTGTCGTATGAGCGATACTGTAATGCGGATGCTAGCATTTCTTCCTTGGGGCAGCCTTTTTCTTGCCAATGACAAAGTTGGCCAGAAAATCAAGAAGCTGGCGGAAACGGGCGATGATATGCTGCTTGATTACATGAGCGGGTATCGAGACCTTCAAGTGGCAGAGATCGAGAAGTTGTATGCGCAGACGTTGTCGATTAAGGGGACGCTTGAGGGGAAACTCCAAGCGTTTCTCTTCTCAGTTGCCATTGGCGTAACCGTTCTTACATCTTCTTTGGCGTTTCTCTACGGCAGCGCATTTGCCCACTATTCGCTTTTCGTCAAGGTTTGTGTGGTTTTGTTGCTTGGAGTCGTGATCCTCTTGATGTTGCTTGGTGGTTATTTTGCGATAAGAACAATCGGTAAGCAAATCAGCATCTATACGCAAGGGCCGTTAGATTTGGCCGCACCACGTGATGAGTATATGCGCATCTTGGCCATAAACACGGAGCTGAATAGCCTCACGAATATTCTCCGTTCAAATTATATGCATGCAAGTCTCCATTGTATTTTAAACGCGATTTCCGTCGTTTTTGTGTTTTTTGTGGTCGTAAGTTGTTTGGCTCTTGGGAGCCGTCCGACTACGCTTGCGCAGTCGGTTGATGTGCGCATCCAGCCCCTTTCGAGCGATGTTGCGAATCTTCAGGCCAGGCTTGTGCAACACATTGGCGAACAGGTTCAACTCGATAAAGCGATCGCCTCCGCTTTGACCGGCATCGCGACTGATGTTGCGTCAACGTCAAACAGTGTCTCTGACATCTTATCCCGCGTCGCCGTTGTTACGAACACAGTGCAGTTGTTGGCTGTTCGCTTGATGGATCTCGAAAGTCACCACAACAGCGCGAGCAATGGAGTTTCATGTCAGGGTCCCGCCAGTGTAAAGGTGTCGCCCTGATTGACGCCAGCAATTTGCATGAAGGTCATTTATTTTGGAAATGATCTTAGGTCGGAAGCGATTTCGCGTGCTGCCACGCCCCGCAGGGCTACGCGAAGCGGAACCCCGCGCAAGGGACGCGGGTGGAGCGGCAAGCCCTCGGCGCATAGCGGCGGGGCTGCCGCACCGGGAAGCTGACAAGGGTGGCGAACGCACAGGACGGCATCCTGAGCCTGCGAACGGTGCCGGGCGGTGCGCTGGCCGACATGATGCCGCTGCGTAACGCCCGCCGGAGACCGTACCGGGCCGGATGCGGGCGGTCGCCACAAAGGCCTGCCGACTGGCACCGCCCGCAAGGCGCACATGCCGCGCCGGGTTTGGCGCTGCCGACATTCGCGGCATGTGCGCAGGTCCGGCTCCGGTATGGCTGCGAAGCAGCGGCGGTCGCGTGGAGCCCGTGGCTGTATTGGGGTTTGTTTTTGAAGGGGGCGGGTGG
>Ga0209066_10001474_pt1 | contig 30891 bp, 27 predicted proteins | sample All_14_2_FD_187198 | JGI IMG/M metagenome (GOLD analysis project Ga0209066, IMG submission 187198) | Freshwater microbial communities in response to fracking from Pennsylvania, USA - Allegheny Zone_MetaG_DW_15 (SPAdes) (version 2) ... | reverse complement strand
GGGTTGGCAGAAAGACCGGGGGCGAGGGCGAAGCGAACCACTTGCGGGGCGAACAAGGCAATTAACGCCGCAAGCAGGCTCAACGTCAGCGTGACCGCATTCGCGAGCGAGATGGCAAGTCTCCACGCCGAGTCTTTGTCATTGCGGGCGAGCAATCCAGTGAACGTCGGAATGAATGCCGATCCCAATGCGCCGCCAGCGACCAGCAAAAATAAAGTTTCTGATACGCGGTTTGCGGCAAAGAAAGCATCGAGTTCGGGTGAAGCGCCAAACGCGCGTGCGACCAAAACGCCACGTATCAATCCGGCGATCTGACCGAACAAAATGGCGAACATCACCGTCCCTGCGGCACGAGCAATTTGTTGATTAGCATTCGAATTATTTTCAGACATGGCGGCAAGATTATAATGTTTTTCATGAAGAAAACATCGATTGGACTTTTCCTCACCCTTATCTTGACTCTGGCATGTGGAGTGATGGAGACGGCGACACCGTCTGCGCCTCAAGACTCAACCGTGCCTGATTCGTTCACCCAACCCTCTCCCTCGCTGACAGTGCTCGACCTGCCGGTGGGGTATGGCGTATCTGGCTCATGGTTCGAATTGTATTTTACCGACCCAACCAATTCATTATCCTCTCAAAAGACCGGCGGAATAGACCAACCTCTAGCCGCCGCCATCGACTCCGCCAAACTTAGCGTGGATGTTGCCATTTATAGCTTGAGCTTGAACAGCATCCGCGATGCTTTGCTGCGTGCGCAAGATCGCGGTGTACAAATTCGCATGGTGATGGAAAGCGAGAACCTCGACCGTTCAGATCCACAGCGATTGATAGAAGCGGGCATACCTATTTTGGGTGACCGCCGCGAAGGGCTGATGCACAATAAATTTACGATCATCGATGGCTCCGAAGTGTGGGTAGGGGGAATGAATTACACCGACTCGGGTACGTATGAAGATAACAATGTGCTCATGCGCATCCGCTCGACGAAGATCGCGGAGAACTACATCAAAGAGTTTGAAGAAATGTACGTGGAAGATAGATTCGGCGACAACGTCCTTGCGGAAACACCTAATCCGCGCGTGACGTTGGATGGCACGCCAGTGGATACATACTTCTCGCCGGATGATGGTGTGCAAGCCATTCTGCTTGATATTCTCGGCGGAGCGCAGGAAAGTATTTATTTCATGGCTTTCTCTTTCACATCAGACGAATTGGGCGAGGTGATCCGTGAACGAGCGGAAGCAGGCGTCACCGTAGCTGGGGTCATGGACGAGGATCAGGTCAAATCGAATCAGGGAACCGAGTACGATGCTTTCCGTCAAGCGGGGTTGGATGTATACATCGACGGCAATTCCGGGCAGATGCATCACAAAATCATGGTCGTCGATGAAAGCATTGTTATCATCGGCTCATATAACTTCACGAACAGCGCCGAGACGCGCAACGATGAAAACTTGCTTGTTGTCTACGATGAAAAACTTGCCGCTCAATTTCTAAAAGAATTTGAAAGAATCTACGGGCAGGCAAAGTAAGTATCAATTCCCACAACAAATTTGTTACGGCTCGTCCTTGATATTGCGCAGGGCGAGCCGTAACTTTTTTATAGCCTCTACGACTATCAGGGTGTAGCCAAATCAAATGCAAAAAGAGGTGTAAAAATGAAAAAACAATTCCGTTTTCTGCTCGTTGTAACGGCTTTGGTCGCGATGCTTATCAGCGCTTGTGGTGGCGCGGCAACAGCCAATTCGTCTGCTGGTGGTGATAAACCCCGTGCTGCTCTGGTCGAATTTACCGGTGTGATCGAAGCCATCGATGGCAATCAGTGGACCATCAATGGTCAGGTCATCACCGTAGATCCTGCCATTCTGCGCGATGGACCGTTCGCTGTGGGTGATACAGTGAAGGTCGAAGCCGAAGTCCAAGCGGATGGTTCTGTTGTTGTGACCCGCGTTGAACCGCCCGTAGCCGGTGTGGACGATAACAGCAACGATGATAATTCCAATGACGATAACAGCAATACCAGTCTCGGAAATGTCAACGGCAATTCCAATGATGACAATACCAATTCCAGCCTTGGCGGAATCAACTCCAATTCGGATGACGATAATTCGAATGAAAGTCTTGGAAACAGCAACTCGAATGATGACAATTCAAACGATGACAACTCCAATGATGATGACTCGAACGATAGTAATTCCAATGATGATGACTCTGATGATGACAACTCTGGTTCAGGTAGCGATGATGACAAAGACAGCAACGAAAACGGCTAATTTCTTTTGGACCAAGTGAAATAACCGGGTCGTCTGGAAATATTAAGTCCAGACGACCCGCATCTACTTATGGATTAAGAATTTCATAACATGTCACGACAGATACGAACTTCCCTTATTTTGTTTATCATCTTTTTCATTGGCATGGCGGTTATCCAATTTTCTACCCCAGACCTGCCAGATAATGATGGGTACTACCATATCAAATTAGCTTGGTTAATGCGCACTGAAAGTTTGAAGCCAGATTTTGTATGGCTGCCCATGAGCATTCTCAACCAGCGCGATTTTTATGATCATCATTTTCTCTATCATGTAGCACTTATCCCTTTTACATTTGGTGATCTGAGAGTTGGCGCAAAACTGGCGGCGGTCACATTTGCCGCCCTGGCATTCGTTGCCATTTGGTTCTTGTTAGATCGGCAGAAAATTCCATTCGCATGGTTGTGGGCATTGGCATTGCTCGGAATTTCAGATGCCTTTCTATATCGCATGTCCATTTCACGTGCGCAGTCCCTGTCTCTTGGAATCATGGCGCTCGGTCTGTTATGGATGTTCGAAGGGAAATACAAACATCTGGCAATGTTATCTTTCTTTTATGTCTGGACTTATAACGCTTTTCCATTGATCCTTGCCCTTGCCGGACTTTACACAGGTGCAGTCTTGTTGATGGAAAAACGGCTCGACCTTCGCCCTGTCTTGTTTACCGGAGTAGGCATCATCGCCGGGTTGGTGATCAACCCCTACTTTCCGAACAACCTGACCTTTACCTATCATCATTTTCTTTCCAAGGTGCAATTGGGCGAATCGATCAAAGTTGGGAATGAATGGTATCCGTATGACACAGCGCAGATTCTAGAGAACTCCATGTTTGCCTTAGTTGCCTTTGTAAGCGGAACCCTTGCCCTAGGGCTAACCGGTCGCAAGATGAACACACAAACAGCGACCGCTTTCCTCGTGGCAATTCTTTTCGGCGTAATGATGTTCAACGCCCGCCGCTTTGTGGAATATTTCCCGCCGTTTGCCTTGATCTTCGCCGCTCTTGCATGGAAGTCCGTGTTCGAATTCGAAAACCATCCCATGCAAAAGCTAATAGGCAAAGCTCATACGTATGCACCTGTCATTGTTCTTGCGCTCGCGGTGATTGTTGGAATGATAAAAGTATTCCCTGCCGTACAAAATCAAATGGCAAAGTCCAAGCCGTATGATCTGTACGCTGGCGCGTCGCTTTACCTGTTGCAGAACACGCAGCCGGGAGAACTCATTTTCCAAACTGATTGGGATGATTTCCCTCGCTTGTTCTATCACAACTCCTACAACACATACCTTGCCGGACTCGACCCTACCTACATGCAACTCTACGATGCCAAACTTTACGACGACTGGGTGAACATCACGCGTGGCGAAATGGACAATCCTTCTGAGATGATCCGTTCAAAGTTTGGAACGCGTTTTGTAGTTTCCGACTTGAATCATGGGAAATTCATCGAACAGGCTGAAAATGATTCCAATATGCGTGAGGTCTACCGAGATTCTCAATCGGTGTTGTTCGAAGTTCTAGAGCCGTGATACCATTATGTTGTATGGAATACCAAAAATGACATCGATAAATGGGCAACAGGGTGTGGGTCGCCTTGATGGTTTGGACTCGAAAGCCATTGGGGCGGTGTACGACCAGTATTTTTCAGAAGTGTATCGGTACGTGCTGTATCGGGTGGGTGACCAGAATCTTGCAGAAGATATCGCAAGTGACGTGTTCATTCGCCTCTTGGAAGCCGTGAAAAGTGGACGTGGACCAGAGTCGAACCTCAAAGGCTGGTTGATCGGGACCGCTTCACATGTAGTGATGGACCATTTGCGGAAGAAATACCGCAGACCCGAAGAGGATATCCCCGATTCATTGCCGGACCTCGGACCGGGTCCCGCTTCGGAAGTGGATCAGCGCGAGCAGAACCGTATGGTGCGCGGCGCGTATTCGAAATTGACTCCCGAACAACAGGATGTTCTTGCCTTGCGTTTTGGGCAGGGATATTCACTTGAGGAAACAGCCTCTCGTATGGATAAGAATGTAAATGCTGTGAAAGCTCTCCAATTCAGAGCGCTGGCTGCGCTGCAACGTGAGATTGGCGAGGTGGATTATGACTAACGTATTTGATGCTCTTGAGTTTTGTCTGCGTGAGATCGAAGAAGGCGGCGAAATGGAAACTGCCCTGGCGCGTTTCCCTGAATACGCCGAAGAGTTGCGTCCCATTTTGGAGACGTCCATAAAGGCGCGTGCCATGGCTTCACCAGAACCCTCGCCCGAAGTGGTGCGGCGTTCTCGCGCGCGGGTGATGCAACATGCTGCAGAATTGCGTGAGTCGCAAGTTGCACCTCGTACCAAGCGCGTGATTCCGCTATTTCAACGCTTGGCGATCTCATTTACGTTGGCAGCAATCTTCCTCATGAGTGGCAGCGGATTGCTCAGTGCCTCCGCTTCGGCATTGCCGGGTGAGAGGTTGTATCCCGTCAAGCGCGGATGGGAGAGTATTCGCCTGTTCTTCATCTTTGACTCAGAAGCGCGTTCATTGCTGGAACATGAATTCGAGAACGAACGTTTGCATGAAGCGAATGAATTGCTCGCTGAAGGTCGGCATGAAGTGATCGAATTTGCCGGTGTATTCATGCAGGTCAATGGAGCTTATTATGTCTCTGGCTTGCAAGTGACTTTGCCTGCGGGTATATCTCTTCCGGCTAATGGCGATGCAGTGGTCGTTACCGGGCGGACGAATGCGCAAGGTTTTGTGGAAGTTATCACTCTGCAACTGCTCCCGGCAGGTTCTGTTGTGCCAACGGGCAGCCCCATCGAAATGGAAGTGGAGTCAGACTCAAAGGAAGATGCGACCCCGCCAGCGGAATCAAACTCCGGGTCTGTAAGTGAGGCGACTGCAGTCCCACCCCAGGAATATGAACTCAAGGGAATCCTTGAAGCCGTATCCACATCTACGCTTGTCGTCAATGGCATGACCGTGTATTTGAATCAATCCAAGGTCGATGGTCAACTGTGTATTGGCATGGAAGTGGAAGTGAAAGGGTATTACGCCACGGATGGAAAATTCGTTGTACAAGAGGTGAAGGGCAAGGGCGAATGTTCGAACAATAATGGGTCATCAGGTTCTTCTTCAAATTCCAACGATGAGAATAAAAACTCATCTGGATCAAACGATGATGGTTCAAATGATAATGGTTCGAATGATGATAATTCAAACGACGACTCAAAAGATGACGACTCCAATGACGATAAAAGTGGCAGCGGCGGCGGAGACGACGATTAGCTTGAAACTGCGAGGCACCCCCTCGCAGTTTTTCTTTCTCAATCATTTGCCATTTGGCATAAAATGGGTTAAATTTACTGCCTAGCACGTGCGTTCTATTTCAAAAAAATGATGCGCCATGCGCATGCAGGAAATACAGGAGAGACGTACATGACCGAATCGAATTTTTATCTCGGACGCCTGTTCGACCCCAAGACCGCAAAACTGACTGCCAAGGACCTCAACTATGACTCAGCCGACCTGACCACACATGCCGTTGTCACCGGTATGACGGGTTCTGGTAAGACGGGTTTGTGTATTGCATTGCTTGAAGAAGCCGCGCTCAATAGCGTGCCTGCCATCATCATTGATCCCAAAGGTGACCTGACAAACCTGCTCCTGCATTTTCCTGAATTGCTGCCGCAAGATTTCCAACCGTGGATCGACCCCGAAGTAGTGCGCCGCGCGAATAAGACTCAGGAGCAAGCGGCAATGGAAGCTGCAACCGCTTGGCGCAATGGTTTGCAAGAGTGGGGGATGACCCCCGAACGCATTCTCGACCTCAAGAACTCAGTAGACTTTGCGATTTACACACCCGGCTCCGATTCGGGCATTCCTGTCAGCGTGCTTTCTTCGCTCGATGCCCCCGGTTTGGATTGGGAAGAGAATCGCGAAGTGCTTCGTGAGCGCATCACGAGTACCGTAACCGCCCTGTTGGGCTTGGTTGGCATGAACGACCTTGACCCCATCCGCTCGCGTGAACATATTTTGCTTTCGAACATATTTGAAGAACATTGGTCACAGGGACGCGGCATTGACCTGACCGAACTCATCCTGCAAACCCAAACCCCGCCCTTCGATAAACTTGGCGCCTTCCCGGTCGATACATTCTTCCCACCTAAAGACCGCATGGAATTAGCGATGACGCTCAACAATATTCTCGCCGCGCCTGCCTTCGAAGCGTGGCGTGAAGGTCAGTCGCTCGATATTCAAGCTTTGCTATTCAAAGAAGACGGTACGCCGCGTCACAGCATTTTCTATCTTGCCCATCTCTCCGATGGCGAGCGCATGTTCTTCACCACTTTGTTGCTCTCCGCCGTCGAAACTTGGATGCGCACACAAAAAGGTTCAACCTCCCTGCGTGCGCTTCTCTACATGGACGAGATCTACGGTTACCTTCCTCCCACTGCCAACCCGCCATCCAAACAACCGCTCTTGCGCATGCTCAAGCAGGCGCGCGCCTTTGGCTTGGGCTTGCTGCTCGCCACCCAAAACCCAGTGGACATGGATTACAAAGCCCTCTCGAACACAGGCACATGGTTCATTGGCAAGCTCCAGACCGAGCGCGATAAGAACCGTCTACTCGATGGGCTTGAAAGTTTGGCAGGCGGATTCTCGCGCGCCGAAATGGACAAGCTCATTTCTTCCATTGGCAAGCGTGTCTTCGTGATGAACAACGTCCACGAGAAGAACCCGATCCTCTTCCAAACTCGTTGGGTGATGAACTTCCTCGCCGGACCCATGACCCGTACCCAGATCCGTGACTTGAACAAATTGGTCGGTGCTGGGGAAGTGGCTGCGCGTCAACCCAAGCCGACGCCTGTTTCTGCTCCCAAAGTGACTGCCGCCCCGCCGCCTGTGGACCACGTCCAACCGGTTGCGGTTCCAACCGCAATTCCAGCCCAACCGAAGATACAGACCCCTCCGCGCAGTATGGCATCGGCTTCGTCCACAAATGGAAGCATGACCAAGCCTTCGCTCCCGGCAGGAATCCGCGAATATTATTTGCCGCAAAATTACAGCATGCCCGAAGCCTTCAACGCGGCTGGAAAGACCCAAGCCTACGGCGCGAATATTCAAGGCGTGATCTACAAACCTGTTTTGCTGGCTTCCGCTCAGATCCGCGTATTGGACCGTAAATACGGCGTGGACGTGGAAGTGACCAAGACCGCTCTTGTCGATAGTCTCGACCGCCGCGGCATCATCCGTTGGGAAGATTTCCCCTATGCAGGACCCGGGCTCGACAAACTCGAAAGCGGACCTGCACCATCATCCAAATACGGCACCATCGAGCCGCCTTTGAATGACTCAAAGTTGATGACCGCTCTGCAAAAAGATTTCACCGATTGGGTTTTCCGCAATTCATCGGTCACCGCTCGTGCCAATACTGCTCTCAAAGTCTTTGCCGGACCCGATGTGAGCCAGGCAGACTTCATGAAAGCTTGCGCTGATACTGCCCGCGATGCACGCGATACCGAGATCACCAAGAAAACCTCGGCACTTGATAAGAAGATCAAAACTCTCGAAGACAAGATCTTCCGAGAAGAACGCGAACTGCGCGAAGATGAAGCCGAACTGCAGAACCGTAAAATGGAAGAATATGGCACCCATGCCGAGAACGTCATCAGCCTCTTTGCCGGTTCTCGCAGCACCCGAAAATTGTCTTCGTCCCTTTCGAAGCGCCGTATGACCGAGAACGCCAAAGCCGATGTGGAAGAATCCATGCAGGCGATCAAGCAGATGCAGCAACAGTTGTCTGATCTGCAACGCGAGCGCGAGGACATGGCGCGTGAGATCACCGACAAATGGGGCAGCATCGTCAGCGAGATTAGCGAAGTGACCATCAACCCGAAGAAGACCGATGTGTATGTCAACATCTTCGGCGTGGCGTGGAAGCCGTACTACCTCATCCAAGCCGGTGGCGAGACAATGGAACTGGCTGCGTTCGGTGCAGAGTAATGAGTAATTCGTAATATGTAAAAAAGCGGATGAGATAACCTCATCCGCTTTTTCTATCATTCCGCTGTAACGAAACCCACCCCAACTGCATCTAAATCATATGAACTCAATCCTTATCCTTCTCGCTCTTGCCCTATGGGGGCTCATCCATTCCGTCCTTGCCTCGCACTTCGCCAAGGACATGATCAAATCGCCTCGCTTTTATCGATTGGCATACAACCTTTTTGCCGGAGTCAGTTTCTTGCCGGTGATGTATCTTGTGGCTATCCTGCCGAATGCGCCACTGTATCAAGTCCCTGCCCCGTGGAGTTATGTCATGTTGGGAGCACAAGGCTTGTCGGCGCTGTTGCTGTTAGTGGCGCTTTTGCAAACCGATACTCTCTCATTTATTGGCATCCGCCAACTATTTGAAGAGGAGAAGCCTGGTCAACTCGTGACGCGTGGATTGTATAAATTCGTGCGGCATCCGTTGTACACCTTCAGTTTGTTGTTCATTTGGGCATCGCCTAGCATGAGTCAGAATACGCTCGTCTTTTATATCGGGGTGACTCTGTACGTTTTCATCGGTGCTTATTTCGAAGAACGTAAACTCCTGCGAGACTTCGGTGAAGCCTATGCAGATTACAAACGTCGCACTCCGTTTTTAATTCCCGGCTTGTGAGTCATGGACGATAGACGATGGACGATGGACCATGGATAACCAACAATGGTCTGTTGTCCATGGTCCATCGTCTATTTATTGCGAACCATTTTTCATAAAATCTTGACACTCCATTTCAGGCATGATAATCTTGCCCCCGCGTGCCCGACCCGCCTTTGAAAGCGTTTAGGTGGACGGGCATAAATTTTTATACAGCAGGAGTACAGAAAGATGTCAGAACGTATTGTTGGAACCGTTAAGTGGTTCAATGCGACCAAGGGCTACGGCTTTATCGGTCGCGACGGCGGCGAGGATGTGTTCGTTCACTTCAGCGCCATTCAGACAGACGGCTACCGCAAGTTGGAAGCCGAACAGAAAGTGGAGTTCTCGATTGAAGAAGGTCCCAAGGGCTTGCAAGCTGCCAATGTGGTCCCCCTCGCGTAAGACAACTGAATAGCATTGCCTAACAGACAGGATCGTCGTGAGACGGTCCTGTTTTTATTTCAATGGGGAATTTGACTTATAAGGTTTGATTTCTTTTAATTCCAATTGCATTTCATAGAAAGATGTTTATGACATCTGACACTATTTAGATACCTTCTGGCAGATTTAGAATTTAATTGAAATGCCCCGTAACTTTTTAAACAATTCAGCGACATTTTCAATGGAGGCTACGCTTTGTCCATTCTGAATGTATTTAAAACCAATGCCAGCCGCAGTGCCACCGCTTCCTCTGGGGTTGTCGTCCCAGATGCGTACCGTTGTGTGCAGTGCGGTATTTGTAATTACAACTGTCCCATCAACATCGATGTTCGCGGGCATGCCTGGAGGGGAGAACCAGTGAAGCATAGAGAATGTCTTACCTGCGGTGAATGTGTGGCGCGTTGTCCGCGTGGGGTGCTGCGTTTTGAGCGAACTGACTTGTTCACGGAGGGCGCATGAGATACGCCATCATCGGTACCGGCGTGGCAGGGATTTCGGCGGTCGAAGCAATTCGCGGCGTGGATAGAAGCGGGGAGATCGTCATGATCGGAGACGACCCGCACGGTTACTATTCCCGCCCTGGTTTGGCATATCTCCTCACTGGAGAAGTGCAGGATAAATCGCTCTTCCCGAAAACACGTGAAGATTATGCTCGTTTGAAATTCGGATACAAGAAGGCATGCGTGCAGGGAATTGACCGCACAGCCAAGATGCTGCAATTGGATGACAAGTCGCTTCTTTCGTACGATAAGCTGCTCATTGCAACCGGAGCCTCTGCCATCCCCTTGACCGTTCCCGGTGCGAACTTGCAAGGTGTGTTGAAGCTTGACCATCTCGAAGATGCGCGCGGAATTTTGAAACACGCCAAGCGCGGGCGGACCGCCATTGTGGTGGGCGGTGGTATCACTGCACTCGAATTGACCGAAGGTTTGTTGGCGCGTGGAATGCAAGTCCATTATCTTTTGCGCGGCACACGCTATTGGGGCAACGTGCTTGATGAACAAGAGTCTCACATTGTTGAAGGACGTTTGCAAGCCGAAGGTGTGACCTTGCATTTCCGTTCTGAAGTGCAAGAGATCCTTGGCAAGTCTGGCAAAGTGACTGGTGTTCGCTTGCTGGATGGGCGTTCGATGAAATGCGACCTGCTTGTGTATGCAGTGGGTATCAAACCGCGGCTCGAATTGGCACGCTCTGCTGATCTTGCCATTGACCGCGGAATTTTAGTGAACGAATATTTGCAAACCAACGACCCGAATATTTACGCGGCGGGCGATGTGGCACAAGTGTATGACCCGCTCACAGGTCGCTCTGTGTTGGATAGTTTGTGGAGCCCTGCCCGTGAACAGGGATTTGCTGCAGGCTTGAACATGGTTGGGAACCATAAACCCTACATCAAGACTGTGCCATTCAACGTTACCCGCCTTGCCGGGTTGACAACGACCATCATCGGTGCAGTAGGGAATGGACGCGATGAAGATGTGGTGGGCATTGCGCGTGGTGACAGCGAAACCTGGCGACAATTACCAGATGCCATTGTGGCGCAAAGCGGTTTTGATGTGAACCGCGTCCGCTTGTTGGTGGGGGAGGATCATCTTATTGGTGCGGTTGTGATGGGCGATCAGAAACTCTCCGCACCGCTTCAGAAGATCATCGCAGACAAGATCAATATTTCAGCCATTCGCGACAGCTTGCTGAGAAAAGATGCAAAGATCGCGGATGTGATCGTAGATTTTTGGACGCATTGCTTGGCGGCATAAAACCATCGTCCGCCATCCATCGTCAACGGTCAAACTTTTGCCTCGGGAGGGCAACAACGATGCTTCGTGGAAACATAGAACTTTGGCTCGCGTTCGTAACATGTATTTTGATAGGGGCAGGGTATGGGCTGGTCGCCTTTTGGACTCGGGAAATTCCGGCTGCCAGTGAATTCTTCGGTCATACCCTCGGAATTATCGGCTTCATCTTGATGCTGCTGACTGAAACGTTCTACAGCATTCGCAAACGGAGCCGCAGTGCGGCATTGGGGCGAATGTCCACTTGGTTGAAATTCCATATTTATATGGGCTTGGTCGGTCCGTTCATGGTGCTGCTTCATTCTTCATGGAAGTTCAATGGATTGGCGGGCACCACTACACTTCTCACCGCCATCATTGTCATCAGCGGTTTTATCGGACGATATATCTTCACACGCATTCCCCGCACCCTCGATGGACTTGAGATCGAAGGCACTCTTTCGCAAGAAGCCCTCAAACGTGCACGCCAGATGATGTCGCTTTGGCATACGGTTCACATTCCGATCGGCATAGCTTTGTTCATCTCCGCTTTTGTGCATTTGGGTGGGGCGATGTATTACGCCACGTTCTTGAAATAGGAGGCAGCCATGCATAACACTAATCGACTCGGCTGTCTTACCGGCACAGGGATTGTCGCTGCGCTTATCACGTTCTTTGTTCTAGTTGGCGTTGCATTTGCAAGTGGTGGGCAAATGTTCAGTTCTGGCGCTTTGAATGACCAGCCTGGCGAGGTCATTGGCGGCGTCGACTCGCATGCACACATACAAGAGTGTAGTGCTTGTCATTCAGCGCCTTGGGAGCGCACAACCATGGCAGACCGTTGTCTGGAATGTCATACGAACATTGCCATTCAAATGCAGGATGTTGCCCAGTTGCATGGCAGCATCGTCCAAAAATCTCCGACCATTGCCTGCCGTGATTGTCACCATGAGCATCGCGGAAAAACCGCCTCATTGACTGATCTCGGCGAGAACACATTCCCGCACGAAACCTTCGGCTTCTCTCTAAATGAACATCAGCGGATGGAATCTGGCGAACCGATCACCTGCGAAAATTGTCACGGCGACGACGTTTCAACCTTCGCTTCTGACTCGTGCCAAACCTGCCACAGCGACATCGACATTGCCTTCGCCCAAGCCCATCTGCTCTCATTTGGCTCCGATTGTCTGGCATGTCATGATGGTGTCGATCGCTTTGACGATTTCAACCACAATGCCTATGCCTTTAAGCTTGAAGGTGGTCATGCAGGAGATATTCCCTGCACCCAATGTCACTTGGACGCGCGCTCACTCGTAGACCTCCAGTCCGCACCCCAGGATTGCTACTCCTGCCACTATCAAGATGATGAACACAACGGTCAATATGGGCGTCAATGCGAGAATTGCCATAACCCATCTACTTGGGAAGATGCGAACTTTGACCATAACCTCTCCACGTTCAAATTGGAAGGTGAGCATGCTACTGTCGCTTGTGAAGAATGCCATGTGAACAATGTATTCAAAGGCACGCCAACAGACTGCTATTCATGCCATCAGCAAGATGATGAACACGGTGGAGAGTATGGAACACAATGCGAAACCTGCCATGACCCATCCGACTGGGAAAATGCCACGTTTGACCATGCTCGATTCGCTTCATCTACGGCATGTATCAACTGCCATGCCGAACCACAGGAGCATCTAGGTCAATTTGGCACAGATTGTGCGTCTTGCCATTCCACAACTGCTTGGGAACCTGCATCTTATAATGGACCGCATACTTTCCCGATCCGGCATGGAGATGGTGATGGTAGTTGCCAAACTTGTCACCCCAGCGGGTTGACAACCTACACTTGTTACGGCTGCCATGAACACAACCAAGGCAACATTGCCGCTGAACATTTGGAAGAAGGTATTTCGAATTATCAAAACTGCATCGAGTGCCACCTCGATTGGCGCGAGCATGAAGGAGGTGAGGGTGGCGAAGATGGAGATGACGATTAGTTAAATAAAAAGAGACCGCGAGTGGATACTCGCGGTCTCTTTTTATTTGCCGTTCTTTTTTGTCTCTTCGAGCTCTCTTGGTTCGATCATTCCCCAACGTCCGGCAGCCAGGTAGAGAATGTCTAACACCAGATCAGTGTGGCTGATGCCCTCTGCAGCGGCTTGCAAGCAGAGGTCACTGTAATTGGGGGTTAGACCCGGCAAGGTATTGATCTCGATCAGGCGCGGGTTGCCGTCTTCGTCCAAGCGAATATCTGTTCGCGAGACATCCAAGACGTTGAGAATGTTATGAGCACGGAAGGCAAGGTGCTTTAATTTCTTTTCGAGTTCAGGATCGATGTTGGCGGGGCAGAAGAAACCTTCGTTGCCTTCCGGTCCAACATCTTTGGATTTGGCTTCATTGGTGTATACCCATGGACCTTCGCTATTGCCTGTGTCCAATTCCAGAACGGGGAAACGGTGGAAACCGTCTTTTTCATACCATTCGGGGTGGCGAGAATACAGTTTCGAATCGGCGCGGCCCAAAATGCCAACAGTGAATTCACGTCCCGGTAAAAAGTTTTCGACCAGCGCTGGCTGTTGATAGGTGTTGATAATGTATTGGGCGCGTTCACGCAATTCCGCTTCGTTGTTGACGATGGCTTTCATATCGACGCCCATGCCTGTCCCTTCGCGGGCAGGTTTTACGAAGAGTGGAAATTTCAACTCTGGGCGGATGGGTTCATCACCAAAGGTAAATTCCTGAAACGGAGCAACAGGCAAACGGCGATCACGCCAAATGCGTTTGGTCAATGTTTTATCGAGTGAGATGCCATTGGCGAGGACACGTGAACCTGTGTAGGGAATGGCAAGCATTTCCAGCAACGCAGGAACTTGTGCTTCACGTGCATCTCCGCCAAGACCTTCAGCCATGTTGAAGCAAATATCTGGTTTTGCCTTGCGAAGGGCATAGGGCAGGTCTCTATCAGCATGGATAAAGACAGTGGTGTGCCCATCCGTTTCGAGCGCAGTACGAAGCGCATCGACGGTTTCGATGTGGTCATAGTCGGCAAAGGCATCCGGCGGGACGCCTTCCGGTTTGGGTTGGTTGTCATCCTTAATATTGGCGAGTACTGCTATTTTCCAGGGTCGTTTCGGCGGACGGCGAGTATTCATCTAATGTGTGGGTCGCTCCTGTGTTTTCGACCCTCAAAGTATAGTATAAGATGTCTGGATTACAAGGGCAGGAGGCGTTTTTTACCTCACCAATGGGGGAGTAACTAGACAATCATCCACCTTTCAGGTATCATTAGCCCACTTGTGCGCTTACTCACGAAGTGCCAAGAAAAAGACTTATACGCCCGGATAAGCCCCTTATCCGGGTTATTGTACGTAAAATGAATTTCCTGGTGGAGGCTACCGAATGTCAGACTTGATCAAGCAGATCACAAGTGATTTGCAGAAACAAATAGATGGTTTTAAGCCCGAATTCAACGTCAGTGAATCTGGTGCTGTTGTTGAAGCGGGTGACGGCATTGCCCGTGTGCATGGTCTTGCGAACGTTAAGGCGCAGGAACTCGTGCAATTCTCCAATGGCGTGATTGGCGTTGCGTTCAACCTTGAAAAGGACAACGTCGGTGTCATCGTGATGGGTGATTACGAGGGCATTACCGAAGGTATGTCTGTGAAAGGTTTGGGACGTATCGCTTCTGTGCCAGTGGGTGATGCAATGATCGGACGTGTGGTCAACGCGTTGGGCGAGCCGATCGACGGCAAGGGACCCATTGCGACCACAGGCTTCCGACCTATTGAGCGCATTGCTCCGGGTGTGGTGGAACGTCAGGATGTGGATACCCCGGTTCAGACCGGTATCAAGTCCATCGACTCCATGATCCCGATCGGTCGTGGTCAACGCGAGTTGATCATTGGTGACCGCCAGACTGGTAAGACCGCTGTTGCTATCGATGCGATCATTAACCAGAAGGGCAAGGGCATGGTTTGTATTTATGTGGCGATCGGTCAGAAGAAAGCCGCCATTGCTCGTACCCTTGGTATTCTTGAAAAATATGGCGCGATGGAACACACCATTATTGTTGTAGCTTCCGCCGATGAATCTGCCGCGCTTCAATACATTGCCCCGTACGCTGGTACCGCCATCGGTGAAGAGTTCATGGAAACCGGTCGCGATGCTCTTATCATTTACGATGACCTTTCCAAACACGCTTGGGCATATCGCCAAGTTTCCTTGCTTCTCCGTCGCCCTCCCGGACGCGAAGCCTACCCCGGTGATGTGTTCTATCTCCACTCTCGCTTGTTGGAACGCTCCGCTCGCCTCGCCAATCAATTTGTGGTGACCAAGAAAGACTTTAGCGCTGACCTCGCCGATGTAAAAGATGGCGTGGATGGCAAAGTGTATTCCGGTCCGCTTTCCAAGCATGAAGCGGAAGAAGCCGCCAAGGCAATGGGTGATGGTTTCAAGGCTGTCAAGGTAAAGGGAACCGGTGGTTCGCTCACTTCGCTCCCGATCATCGAAACCTTGCTTGGTGACGTTTCTGCATACATCCCCACGAACGTAATTTCCATTACCGACGGTCAGATCTACCTCGAAAGCAACTTGTTCAATGCTGGTATTCGTCCGGCGGTGAACGTGGGTATCTCCGTTTCCCGCGTGGGTGGTGATGCTCAGACCAAAGCGATGAAGCAGGTTGCAGGGCGCTTGCGCCTCGATATGGCTGCTTATCGCGAGTTGGCAGCGTTCGCGCTCATGGCTTCAGACCTTGATAAGTCCACCCAGCAGCAGTTGGGACGTGGTCAGCGCATGCAGGAAATTCTCAAGCAGCCGCAATACCAGCCAATGGAATTCGAATATCAAGTCATCGTCATTTTTGCCGGTACCAACGGCTTTGCCGACAACGTGCCTCTTGATAGGATGGCGCAGTGGCAGACGGACTTGATCCGATATATGGAAACCTCCTTCCCTGAAATTGGTAAGGACATTGTGGCGAAGAAAGCCATTTCCGACGACAATCGTGCCGCTTTGACGAAAGCCCTCGATGGCTTCCGCGCGGGCTGGGCTGTTTAGTTCAATAGTCACAGGTCGAGCAGCCAAACGCTGTGAGACGAATGACAAAGAGACTAAACAAACTAAGAGACTATAAAGGACTAACTACTTATGGCTTCAGCTCGTGAAATGCGGCTCCGAATTAAGAGCGTAAAGAACATTTCACAGGTAACTCGTGCGCTGGAAACAGTGAGCGCCAGCAAGGTCCGCAAGGCAATTAATGCGGTTATGGCGACACGTTCCTACGCAACAAAAGCGTGGCAGGTGCTGCGACATGTCGCCGAACAACCGGGACGTGACTCTCTGCATCCGCTGCTGGTTAAGCGTTCTAATGTGAAGAATGCCCTGGTTGTGGTCGTCACTGGCGACCGCGGTCTGGCAGGCGCTTACAACTCCAATGTGATCCGTTTTACGGCTCAAAAATTCGACCAATATTCTGTTCCCGTTAAATACATCGCGGTTGGACGCAAGGGCAGGGACCTGCTCTTCCGTCGCCGTAAGGATGTGATCGCCGATTTCAGCAATCTACCAGCTGCTCCCACCTTTGTAGATGTTTCTGCCATCGGCCGTTTGGCTGTGGAAGAATACAACAAAGGCAATGTGGATGAGGTCTTCCTCGTTTACACCGACTTCATCAACATGGGCCGCCAGATCGCTACTGTCAAGAAACTTCTCCCGCTCGAACTTGAAGGTGAGGGTTTGGTTGAAGATTTCGGACACAAGGCAGCCAGCGGTCCTGCTGCGGCGTATGAATATGAACCCGATCAGCGCGAATTGCTTGACCAGATCATCCCGCGCTTTACGGCATTGCAGGTGTATCAGGCGATTCTCGAATCGCAGGCCAGCGAACACGCTGCCCGTATGATCGCCATGCGCAATGCGACCGACAACGCGAAAGAACTCGTCAGCGCGCTGCAGTTGGTGTACAACAAAGTTCGTCAACAGACGATCACAAACGATATTTTGGATATTGTCGGCGGCGCTGAAGCGCTTGCCGCGAAATAACTGGAGGAAATCATGGCAAATGCAAACGGCCGTGTCGTACAAATCTTAGGTGGTGTGGTGGACGTTGAATTCCCCAACGGAGACGTCCCCGATCTTTTCGAAGCGATCACCGTCGATCGTGAAGGTAAGGAACCGATCGTCCTCGAAGTGCAGAAGCACCTTGGTGGAAACTGGGTTCGTACCGTTGCGATGGACACCACGGATGGTCTTCAGCGTGGTCTCCCCGCCAAATCAACGGGCGCCCCGATCACAGTCCCGGTAGGACCCGCGACCTTGGGTCGCATCTTCAATGTTCTGGGACAAGCCATTGACCGCAAGGGTGATGTCCAAGCATCCACCAAGTATCCCATTCACCGCTCTGCGCCTGCGTTCGAAGAACAATCCACCCGCGTGGAAGTCTTCGAAACCGGTATCAAAGTCATCGACCTCATCGCTCCCTTCACCAAGGGTGGTAAGACCGGTATCTTCGGCGGCGCCGGAACTGGTAAGACCGTTATCATCATGGAGCTCATCCGCTCGGTGGCTTCGGTTCACCAGGGTAACTCCGTGTTCGCTGGCGTGGGTGAACGCACCCGCGAAGGAACCGGCTTGTACCGCGAAATGATCGAATACGGCGTTATGAAAGACACCGTGATGGTCTATGGTCAGATGAATGAGCCCTCCGGTGTGCGCCTCCGCGTGGCGTTGACCGCGCTCTCGATGGCGGAATACTTCCGCGATCAGGGCAAGGATGTGTTGCTCTTCATCGACAACATCTTCCGCTTCTCCATGTCTGGCTCCGAAGTGTCCGCACTTCTTGGTCGTATGCCTTCTGCGGTGGGTTACCAACCGACCCTCGCCACTGAAATGGGTGAGTTGCAGGAACGCATTACCTCCACTCGCACCGGTTCCATCACTTCCATGCAGGCTGTGTACGTGCCTGCGGATGACTACTCCGATCCCGCTCCTGTGGCGACCTTTACCCACTTGGATGCGACTATCGCGCTTGAACGCTCCATCGTGGAAAAGGGTATTTACCCCGCCGTGGACCCGCTCGCCTCTACCTCCCGTATTCTTGATCCTAACATCGTGGGTGAGGAACACTACCGAACCGCTCGCGAAGTGCAGCGTGTTCTCCAGCGCTACAAGGACTTGCAGGACATCATCGCCATCCTCGGTATCGACGAACTTTCCGAAGACGACAAACTCGTCGTTTCCCGCGCCCGCAAGATCGAACGCTTCTTCTCGCAGCCATTCTTCGTGGCAGAACGCTTCACTGGTATTTCCGGTAAGTACGTTTCCATCAAGGACACTGTCCGCGGCTTCCGCGAAATTCTCGACGGCAAATGCGACGACCTGCCCGAGCAGGCTTTCATGATGGCTGGTACCATCGAAGACGTCCGCGAACGCGCTGAAAAGCTCGCCAAGGGCTAATCCATTACGAATTACGGATTACGAATTATGTACTTCATAATTCGTAATCCGTAGTAAGAGAGCCCAAATGACCATTCGTTGTGAAATCGTTTCGCAAGACCGCACTGTGTTCACAGGTGATGTGGACATTGTTGTGCTTCCCGGCGCAGCTGGGGAAATGGGCATTTTGCCCAAGCATGCCCCTGTGTTAACCACGCTGAAATACGGCTTTGTCCGCGTGCGCGTGAGCGGCAAGGAAGAAGTGTTTGCTGTGGCGGGTGGTGTTGCTGAAGTTCAACCTGATATTGTCACTATCCTTGCTGATGCTGCGGAAAACGTTCAAGAGATCGACGAAGCCCGTGCAGAAGCTGCCCGCAAACGCGCCGAAGAGATCCTCAAGAAAGGTGTTCCGCAGGATACCGATGCGTACCTCGCCATGGAAGCTGCCCTGCGCCGCTCCAACCTGCGCATTGACGCTGTCCGCCGCTACCGCAAGGGCGGATCTCAGATCCACATTTCGGAGAATTAAAACCTAGTGTTCTCAATGTTCTCCAAAGACCTGGGTATTGACCTGGGTACCATGTTCACGCGTTTTGCCGACAACAATAATGTGTTGCTGGAAGAACCAACCATCGTTGCCATCGAAGTGGAAGATCAAAAGATGGTGGCGGCAGGGCTCGAAGCTCGTGACATGTATGGTAAGGTGCCGGAGAGCATAGAAGTTGCCCGTCCGCTCCGCAATGGGGTGATCGCAGATTATGAAATTACCGAGACCTTGCTGGCGTACCTGCTTCAACGCGCCAGCGGGTCTATGCGTATCTTCCGTCCGCGTGTGATGATCACCGTTCCATATGGGGTCACCAGCGTGGAACGCCGTGCTGTGTTCGAAGCTGTCATGGAAGCAGGAAGCCGCGAGGCATTTCTCATTCAGCAGCCGCTTGCCGCAGCCATCGGCATTGACCTCCCCATTAACTCTCCTTCCGGAAATATGATCATTTGTCTCGGCGGCGGATGTACCGAAGCCGCTGTGATGGCAATGTACGGCATTGTTGCAGCCGATACCCTCCGCGTTGGCGGCATGGACCTTGACGAAGCCATTGTCAATTATGTGCGCCGTAAATATGGCGTCATCATTGGTCAGCAGACCGCTGAACAGTTGAAGGTTCGTATTGGTGCAGCTGTGCCTCAGGATATTGAGAACAGCATGGAAGTGCAGGGACAAGACCAGGTCACTGGCTTGCCGCGCCCGGTCACATTGACCACTGGTGAAATCGTGGAAGCCCTGCAAGAACCGCTCAAGCAGATTGTCGAGTCAGGTCGTAAAGTGCTTGAAAAGACTCCGCCAGAATTGGTCTCAGATATTATCGATCGCGGTGTAGCACTGTGTGGCGGGGGGGCCCTTCTGCGCGGTATTGATAAGCTGCTGACGAAATCCCTTGGCATCCCTGCCTATCTCGTTGATAACCCGTTGACCTGTGTGGTGCAGGGGGCTTCCAAAGCATTTGGAATGTTGAATGTCATCCGCAGGAATTTACCCCCGGTATAAAAAATGAACGGCTTCCAATTTGGAAGCCGTTTTTGTTTGTAAATTCTATTTTGGCTTCCAGCCTGCATACACAGCAAACCGAAACGACTGAAAATAAGAATCGGCACGTTCAAACCCGAACTCCCTGAGCCAGGAAACCTGCGCCTGAAGCGTGACACATTTGTCGTACCTCATGCGCTCAATGGCAGCTTGTATTTCTGTTTCACTACTGCCTAATGCTCTGGCTCCATCCAAGTGAGTTTCCTCAAACAAAGTTTGTTGCCATACAGTTTCACCTAAAATTTGCTCGCAGTTGATAAATACGCCGCCTGGTTCCAGCGCTTCAAAGATGCGTTGGAATAAGTTCCGTTTATCTTCGTCCTCTAAATGGTGAATGGCAAGAGAGGAGATGATGGCGTGAAACCCGCCGATTGGCAGCGGATCGGTCATGGGTTGAATGAAAATCGCAGGCTGGTATTTTGCCAGCCGAATTTGTGCTTTGGCAAGCATTTCAGCAGACTCATCGAGGAGTGATACCCTTGCTGTAGTGAATTTTTGGAGTACATGCTCGCTCAATAAGCCTGTGCCAGCACCAAGGTCGAGGATTGTCGGATTTTCATCCTTAATGGTGCGCGATGCCAACTCTGCTGCTGTGCCATAGAACAAGTCGTAGCATGGGATGAGACGACGGCGAGACAGGTCATAGTCAGCGGCATTCCAAATTTTGCTCATAATACCTTCTATAAAGAAAATGCCCGGCGTTTCACCGGGCATTTGGTTTTACAAATAATACGTCATTCGTTGCAAATGTGTGGAGGGGTCGATATATTGCACCTTCACATTGTTGGGCACATTCAAACTGATGGGGGCGTAGTTGAGGATGGCACGTACCCCCGCTTGCACAAGCTGATCTGCCACAGCTTGCGCGGCAGCAGCAGGAACTGTGAGCATGGCAATTTTGACGCCTAATTCTCGGATACGTTCGATCATCACTTCCGAATCTTCTACCGAGAATTTACCGATCGTCTGCCCAACTTTGGATTTGTCGCTATCGAAGATCGCCACCACATGAAAGCCGCGGTTCATGAACCCTTGATAGTTCGCAACCGCATGCCCCATATCACCGGCGCCAACCACGATCACATCCCAAATGCGGTCCACTTTGAGGATCTCGCGCAGTTTGTTGATGAGATATTCAATGGAATAGCCTGTGCCTTGCTTACCAAACTCGCCAAATTGAGAAATATCCTTGCGGATCTGGGCAGCCGAAATGCCCACATGTTCACCCAATTCCTGCGATGAGGTGGTCTTCAATCCCATGTCTGCCATGCGCTGTAACGCCCGCAAATACACTGGGAGTCTTCCGATGATGATATCGGGTATCTTCCTCGCGTTCATATGAGCCCTCGCCTTTTGTAGGATAGCCATAACTATACCAAAAAAACTCGTTTTGTACAATTATGTACAAGTATTTCACAAATGGAAGCGGATTAAGAACCGCCTCCAGCGTAGACGCAGGCTTGGTTTGCCCGACCAAGCCTTTCTCACGCCTGAACCGTTAAAAGCAGAGGACGGGAAATTTCCCGTCCTCTGCTTTTCGTCATAGTTCATGCTTCGGCTTGACTTGGTCACTCGTCCACGCTTGAAGTTTTTCGCTTTCTGGTCCACCTTTTACCCCAACGACCTTGTAGACATTAACAGCCTTGGTCTTTCCTTTGACGGTAACCGCATCTGCAAGTTCACAATCGAATTCAGCTTTGACCTGCTGATATGTGCTCTCGCTGATGAGGATGGGCCAAGCGTAGGTTTTGGTGAGGTCTTGCAAGCGGGCGGCGAGATTGGCATTATCGCCGATAACGGTGTAGTTGATGCGTTGCGCCGAGCCAAGCAACCCTACAAAGACCTCGCCTGAGTTGATGCCCACACCCATTTCGATCTGGCTGGGGCGCCCTTCCTGTGCCCATTTCTCCCGAAGCTCTGCAAGCGACTTGCGCATATCCAGCGAGGCGCGGATGGCACGAGCAGCATGGTCTTTATATGGCACGGGTTCGCCGAAGAAGGCAATAATGGCATCACCTTCGTATTTGTCTACGGTGCCGCCATGTTTGTAGATGACTTGGGACATGGCTTCCAAATAGGGGTTGAGCAGAGCAACCACTTCTTCAGGAGTGAGTTTTTCGGAGAGGGTCGTGAACCCGCGAATGTCTGTGAAGATGATGGAGAGATCGGCACGCTTGTTTAGCGAGTTGATATCTTGCGTCTTCATCATTTGGTCTACCATTTCGGGCGAAATGAAGCGGCTAAAGAGATTGCGGACTCGGCGTTTTTCCTGCTCTTGTGATACGGCCTGCTCGAGGGTGGGGAGGATGACACCAAGAAACAGCATTGCAAGCGGAGCGACTGTTGGCAGTACGTAGCGTTGACCGGAGAACAGCAGGAAAGCAACGATCAAGTACAACACAATGCTCACACCCAATAAACTCAAGGTAAAGGTGGGTCGTTTGGAAAGGGTGATAAGGTATGACAACCCAGCAGCAACAATAATGAGCAGTAATGCCACCCAGGGTGGGGCATAGGTCATGAATTTGCTGTTAATAATGGTGTCAACGGCATTGGCAACCACTTCCACGCCAGGAGTGGGATTTCTCGCTGAGAAGGGGGTGGGGTGAATATCTTGCAGGGATAATGCTGTAGGTCCGATCAGGACGATCTTATCGCGGAAGGCATCGGGATTTTGTTCAAGGGTGATGCCATCGTGAACATCCGATGCGGAGTAGGTGGGATAGGTTCCAGCAGGTCCGGCGTAATAGACCGGCAGGAGATTTCCGCTGTTGAGCGGGATAATCTGACCGTTGTAATCAACGCTTGTGGTTGTGAAAACGGCAGGTTGTGCATCTTGATATAAGCGCGCGATTTCAAATGCCCAATGCGGATATGCCTCGCCTTGATAGGTGCTGTATGCCGATACATTGCGGACAATCGCATCATCATCGCGTTTGACGCCCGTGACGCCCAACCCATCAAGAACGTCGCGATAAATGGTCAAAGGCTGGGAGAGAGTCTCGCTTTCGAAACCCTGCCCGCTAATTTTGTTGATCTCCATTACAGCTGCTGCTGCAGGGCTTTCGGCAAGGGCAGCGGCAAAGATACCATCGTTCTCCGGTTGCTTTTCATCCGGTTCGAAGAGGATCAAGTCCACACCGATGACTTTGCCGCCGCCTTGGTTGATCTGGTCCACGATGCCGCCATAATAAGAACGCGGCCATGGCCATTGCAGACCGTTCCATGCAAAAGATGCATCATCGATGGCAACAATGACGATTTCGCCGGAGACTTGATCCGCACCACGCAGGCGCACGAACGTATCTTGCATGGTGTATTCAAGGCGCTCGAGTGGCGTGGTGGAGTTGGCAGATAACCCCAACACCTGAATAACTAGCAGCAGAAATGCAGTGCCACCGACGAGAATAAGGCGTAGGTTGAAGATCCTCTTGTCTTTATACATGATGGGTCCCTTAGATTTTATTCACCGTAACACATATAGGAATAATTATCATCACCAACGTAATTAGGACAGGCGGAGTTACATTGGTCGTCACAAGGTTGTTTGGGCTCCCAATCCTCAGGCTTTGGCTTTTCAGTTGGATCTGCCTGTGGTTTGGTGAAATTACTAGATGCAGATGTACAGATTGCATTTCCATCTGCGCCATAGGCAGTAACGAACCATTGATAATTGCCGCCAGCGGGTAACACTTCAATATAGAATTCAGCACTGGTTGAGTTGGTTTCGATCCGCGCCGTACTGCCATCCTCCTTGACGAAGGTTATTATGTACGTTTGAGCGTCGGGTTGTTCGCTCCACGAAAATTTGACCTGTCCGATCTTGCTAAGAGAACTTCCATCCGAAGGTTCTTGTAATTGAGAACAGGCATTGCTTGAATTTCCCTGCTCGTTGACAGAATCAACTTCGGTAGGGGGCACTTCTGTGGGTGTCTCGGTGGGTTCTTCTGTAGGAGCTTGGGTTGTTGCTTCTAAAAGCTTGGCAACACCTTCATCGTAATATTTTTTGGTTTCGCTGTCATTGCTGTTTTGGAGCCACTCTTCGAAATCTTCCATATTCATATCACCAAGCAAAGGTGACTTCCAGGAGCCATCTGACTCTTGATGGAAAAGCGTCACTTTTTGACCATTTGTGAAAATGATCTGCTCTCCATTCGGGTTGGTTGCTGAACAAGTCCCTTCAAGGCAGGTGAGGTAAATATCTTTTGTGATCGGGTCAACTTCCACCTTTAAATAAGACCCGCGCACCGAAGCCACACCGGAAGGAGTTTCTACATCCGTCTGACCACCATTGAGAATGATGAAGATCTTCCCAGTTTCAAGTTTGATCTTTGTGAGCAATCCACCTTCTACTTCATCGTTCGAGGTTAATGTAAAAAATGAAGAGGGCGATACGCGGATGATGGTCCCTGAGGACAGGTCAAGGCGTACACGTCCATCATCACCAGTTTGGATCTGTCCATTTGCTTCCAAGGTGGATTCGGGCGAGGCTGGCGCAAAGGCTTCCTGCCCAGCTTGCTTCATTTCCACCAACCCTTTGAGTTCACTGAGGCTGGCAGAGAGCGGCGATGATGTTTCTTTTGTCTGGCAGCCTGCAAGTACAATAACGAGTGCAAGAAAAACTAGCAAAATACTTGAATTTCTTCTCATGATTCTCTCTCCGTTCAAAAGTCTATTTGTCGATCTCGATTTTCACTTGATATTTTGTGGCTGCGTTGTTTTCAATATTCTGATGGGACAATCGTAATAAATATGTTTGTTGTGGAGTGATTCGCACCAATTGAGCGCTGCTACAATTCACACCCAGATCACTTGAGTTGCCTGCTTGAAATAATTCTACTTTAAGGGTTCCCGATTCGCATAAGACTTGGATTACAACATTGTTGCTCCTGGCTGAAAAGCCAAGCCAATCTTCACTGTCGCCGTTCGCCGCAGAAAGTTCTCCTTGAAATTGCACACTGCGAAAAGCGTTTTCCGCGAGGATAAAGTTTCTTAGAGGCGATTCGGCAGTATCGTTATCAGCCACTGTTATTTGTTGCAAGAATGTCTCTGGCTGAGTGGGCGCTTCCGCCATTTCTGTTGCAGGGATTTCAGCAACTTCATCAAGAGTTGGAATACCATCAAGATTCTCGACCTGCAGATACTCAGCCGCGACCCAACCCGTTCCATCTGTCGAGACAGGATATGAGATCTTGATCCACGCGGCGGATGCATCTTTCCCAAGAAGGGGGATTACATCGTTCTGATTCAATAAACCCAAGGAATCGAAATCCTGACCTGGTCCACTGCGGACATTAACTCCTCTCAACACCACGCCTCGCGCGGACCCGTTACCTGCATCTGCGATAAAGACCGGAACCTCCGCTGTGGCATCTGTCAATTGCACATAATCTGCACGTACCCAGCCTGCTTCATTGTTGATCAGAACCCGGAACCAGAGCCCGCTGGTATCTTTGCCGATGACTTGTATCGCGCTAAAGGCAGGGACGGTTCCCAACGATTGACTGGCAGTGGATGTATCCACACGCACGTTGATCTCAGAGGTGGTTGTCCCGGCAACCGGAGAAACCGTAGGCGTGATCGTGGGGGGGAGCGATGTGAAGGTTGCGATAGGTGTGGCAGTGACAGGCAATGTAGCAGTGACAAACTCAGGAAGCGGAACAGCAGGCGTTTCAGGGGTCACATCACAACTTGTACAAAACACTACAACACTTATGAAGACGCTCAAAAATTTATAATTCACAATACAATTGTATCCAAAAACTGGGTCGTATTAAACAAAGGAATAGGGTCAGATATCACCCGTTTGTGGGAGTATGAAACAAAAAACATCCGCCAACCGAGCGGATGTTTGGCACCCCCACGCAGACTCGAACTGCGCTCTACGGCTCCGGAGGCCGTCGCTCTGTCCACTGAGCTATGGGGGCGAGCGAACCGAATTTTACCATAGGCGTAGAAAAGGGCTGACGGAGCAGCCGCCAGCCCAAAGTCTACGAATGAAGCGATGTGGAATTAAGTCTTCGCTTGAAGTGCAAGGCTGGCAATATTCGCACGCAGCTTTTCGATGATGGCGGCGTTTCCGCGTTCATCACCAAACTTGGCAAGCTGTTCTTTCTTGTGTGCCAATTCGCCCAAGTATTGATAGAAGTGACTGGTGGCACGATAAACTCCACCGCTCAAAGCAGCCATGCGAGCACCAAACTGGAAGAACGATACTGCAGTCTTAAACTGAGCCTCGTTGATCAAGCCGTTGGTCACTTCTTCTTGCAGATGCTTCTTTAAGAGACCCTGTTCGTGGCGGATCATCCAAATGATGAAGCCAAGGAAGAAGATCCAGCTTGCCCACTCTACCAGAACCACAAAGACGAGGCTTCCCAAGCCGGAAACGAAGAGTAACACAGTGTTGTGGAAAGCATGCGCAGCTACAGCAAAGAAATAACCAATAACAGGTGCGGCAATCTTAATAAGAATGTTCTTGTTCGTACGTGCTACGGCAAACCCGAGCCCCGTGAATGCGGTGTAGAAGGGATGACCCCATGCGAATACGCCAACACGCAGGGCAAAATTTGCAAACATTCCAGCCCAGCCCGCTTCGCTGTATTGACCCATGAAGTAGAAAACATTCTCAGTGGCGGCGAAGCCCAACCCGGCGATGCCACCATAAATGATTCCATCAAGAACCGAGTCGAATTCCTTGCGGAACAAGAGGAATACAGCAAGGACCGCCAAGCCCTTCATGAATTCCTCGACGAGCGGTGCAGTGATCGAGCCACCTGCAATATCTTCAAGGACAGCGTCGTTCAATACAAAGCTGAAACCGATCTCGAAAATGGAAGCGACGATTAACGTTCCGATGATGGCGATAAAACCGCCCCAGAAAAAAGTCATCAACAGAAGCCAGCGTGGTTCCTTTTCGTAACGGTCGAGCCAGTAAAGGAACCACGAGAAGAAGAAGGCTGGGATGAATGCCATTGGAATTGCAACCAGTAGAGCCATGAAAATTCCTCCAGTGAATTGGGATTTAATATCTAGTTAATTTTAACGAGCCAGCCGTAAAAAGCAATAGAACAAATGGGGGTATTTTGCCAGGAACATAATTGCGAAGAAAATCGTTTATTAGATATTTTTCACGCTTAAGGAAAAAGGCTGGCAAATTTGCCAGCCTTTTAGTCTTTGAAGATCAGCCGTGTGCGTTCTACACGGGCAGTTTCTGGTTCGATCTCGAGCGCGGTAAGCACCTCTTCGGGGCGCCCAGTTGCACCTTCGCGGGCGGCGAGGGTCATTTTTAGCCAGACCTTCCCATCAGCCTGTGTGATGACACTAAGCATTTCGATCAGTGGACGCAGGTCATATGTCTTGCCGCGCCGTTCACGGATGAGAGATTCAGCTTTCATCAAGGCATCCACCCTGCGCGTCAATTCGGACCCGCTTACTGGTTCCGTTAAATGGACATCATACGCCGCTGATAGCACTGTGGTTTGCAAAGCGGGTAATCGCTCATCCACAGATATCACCTCGGTCACTTTGATATCGGGCGGAAGATTATCTTTCAACCGAGAGAAGATCTCTTCGGTGGGAATTTCCTCATTCAGACGAACATCCAGCACTTCGGCGCGGGAGGAGAATCCAAGTGGCAGGGCGGCGGCGAGGCTGATCTTAGGCTGTGGGTGAAAGCCTTGAGAATAGGAAATCGGCAGAGATGCACGGCGCATGGCACGTTCCCATACCCGGTGCAGGTCAAGATGACCAATATAGCGCAGCGCGCCTTGTTTACTAAATGTGATTCGGACTCGCATGATTATTTTTTTGTCTCAGATGCAATGCGTTTTAGCCAGCGGTTGATGATGGAACTGGTTCGACGGTAGGGACGATAGGTATGTTCAGCGACCCGATGGAACAGGTCGTGGTCGAGGTATTGATGGTTGGTGAGGCGTTCAAGGGATTCAAGGATACTGGCATAGATCGCCAGTTCTTGCGAAACTATTTCGTCGAATTCGATGTGCTTATACAGGTCAATAAGAAAAAGATCGTGCTTGTCTTTTTCGATCAACGGCGACTCAAAATCTGGATAACCATATTCTTTTTGAAAGTTATCCAATGCCGTGAACGAAGCGGATGGGGCGTACGTCTCGCCGTGCAGGATCTCGCTTAGGCGATCTGCGATGAACTGCTCATGCGAAAGGACTTCTGCAACCAGGTCTTTGACGGTGAGCCCAGCAACCACGCCGCGCATGGTCAATTGGCGTGCAAAACCGAGGCGATTCAGCAGTAATTCAAACTGGTCGCGTTCGTTTTGCAGGCGTTCGAGGAGAATGGTTTTATTCATTGAGTAATAGGTACGTCACACCTTACAGTGTGGATTGGTCCACCCGTTTGGTGCAACGCACTTAAGATTTTTTGTTAATCGCCAGCCAGCGGAAGTTCCAACTCGACTTTACGGGCCGGGGTCTTAACTTCGGGACACTTCCAGCCTTCGCCGGGGTTTTCGCGGCGTAAATTGGCAAAGGTTGGCAAGATGCCACATGCAAAACAGTTCAAACGGCAGTCCACGCGGATCTGCCCTTCGAGCGACATGCGGAAATCTTGGAAGAGGAAGTTTTTACGAACCGCTGCCGTAATATGCTCCCACGGGAAGATTTCATCGGTGCGGCGTTGACGATGGGTGTAGAAGGCATGGTCAATGCCATGTTCGTCGAAGGCAGCCATCCAGGTTTCGAATTTGCGTCCTTCTTCCCAAGCATCGAACTTCGCACCGTTCTTCCAAGCGGTGTAGATCACATCCGACATGCGGCGGTCACCGCGCGAGAGCCAGGCTTCAACGAGAGTATCATCGGGCTTGGTCCAACTCAGTTTGATGCTCTTGTCCTTGAAAAATTCGCGTTTGAGCAAGGCTTGTTTTTCGAGAATATTGTCGCGGGTATCGCAGGCAACCCATTGGAAGGGAGTCTGTGGTTTGGGAACGAAGGTGCTTACACCAGCATGTAACTTTACTTTCCAACCAGCAACCTTGCGCCCCTCGGCAAGGACGCGTTTGCACAGGTCTGCAATCGCTTGCACATCTTCTATCGTTTCACTGGGATGCCCGATCATGAAGTAGAGTTTGATAGTTGTCCAACCGCGGGCGTAAATATCGCGGGTGGTGTTGATTATGTCTTCATCGGGGATGAATTTGTTGATGATGCGGCGCATGCGTTCGCTGGCAGCTTCGGGGGCGAGCGTAAACCCGCCGGAGCGATGCTGCTTGAGCTTTTCCATCAAGTCCACCGAAACGGACTCGATACGCAACGACGGCAGAGACACGGTCAATTTGCGCCCTTCAAAGCGTTTGCTGATGGCATCCACAAGGTCGTTGACATATGTGTAATCAGAGGACGAAAGCGACAGCAGCGCCAACTCTTCAAAGCCTGTTGCGCGGACTGCGGCATCAGCAGCATCTACGACCTCTTCCACGGTTCGTTCGCGGACCGGGCGGGTGATCATGCCAGCCTGACAGAAGCGACAGCCGCGAGTGCATCCACGCATGATCTCAACCGATACACGGTTGTGAACCACGTCGATATTCGGCACGATGAATTTGGTGGGTGGAGGCGGCAGTTTTGCCACAATGCGTTTGTTTATGACCTTGGGCGCTTCGGGGATGGTCGGTTCTGTTGCTGCAACGGTGCCATCTTCCATGTAAGTTGTTTCATAGAAACGCGGCACGTACACGCCCGAGATTTTGAGCAATGCGCGCAGACGTTCTTCACGCGGTTGACCTTTGGTCTTTTGCAATGAGTCGATGATATCGTGGATGACTTCTTCCCCTTCGCCGATCACGAAGGCGTCGATGAAGGCATGCATCGGTTCGGGGTTTGTGGCGGAATGTCCACCGGAGATGATGATGGGGTGCGAGTCGTCACGCTCCACGTTGCGGACGGGGATGCCTGCAAGGTCTAGGATGTTGAGGGCGTTGGTGTAGAGCGTTTCGTAGGGTAGGGAAAAGCCAATGAGGTCGAAGCAGGCTAAAGGTCGTTTTGATTCGAGCGCGTAGAGCGGAATCCCGTGTTTGCGCATGAGCGCTTCCATGTCAAACCAGGGTGCGTAGGCACGTTCGGCAAGCGCATCCTCTCGTTGGTTGACTTGGTCGTACAAGACTTTCAAGCCAACGTTGGAAACACCGATGTCGTAAATATCGGGGAAGATAAACGCAACACGGGTTTGCGCTTTTTCCCAATCCTTCACGGTAGAGTTTATTTCTCCGCCTACATAGCGGCCGGGGCGTTCAACCTTTAAGAGGATTCTCTCGAGTTTTGCTTCTATTTGTTCTGGAGTAAACATGCCGCCGATTATACCTGATAAGAAATGTCCAGTTGGCAGGTGGGAGGGGGACTGGAAACTGTGTTTTTTCGATGTTTCTTACAGATTTGAAAAGGAAAGCATTTATTAAATAGCCCCAAGGGGTCAACTAGGAAAAAAGTACTTGGACATACAATGAGACAAAATACAAAGAGGAGTTGAAATGAAAAAAGCACTCACCCTAACCCTTGCCCTTCTTCTTACGGCATGTGGCGTTGTTCAACCTGCCGTTCAGGAAGTTCAGCCAACGCCGATCGTGCAAACCGTGGTGGTTGTCGCAACAGCGGAAGCCACTCAGCCCGCTCCACCTACTGCGATCTCACTTCCTACC
>Ga0209066_10001470_pt1 | contig 30918 bp, 28 predicted proteins | sample All_14_2_FD_187198 | JGI IMG/M metagenome (GOLD analysis project Ga0209066, IMG submission 187198) | Freshwater microbial communities in response to fracking from Pennsylvania, USA - Allegheny Zone_MetaG_DW_15 (SPAdes) (version 2) ... | reverse complement strand
GCAGCGTCATCAGCCCGTAGAAGGCGGAGCCCGCAACGGCCGCCACCACGATTTCCGCCCAGACCATGTCCAGCGCCATGCGCCCGACCTCGGTCGAAATCCGGAACCCCATGCCGACCGTCGGCGTACCGAAGAATTCGGCCACGATGGCGCCGATCAGCGCCAGGGTGGAGTTGATCTTCAGCGCATTGAACAGAAAAGGCATCGCGGCAGGCAGCCGCAGCTTGAACAAGGTTTGCCAATAACCCGCCGCATAGGTGCGGATCAGTTCGCTCTCGATCCGGCCCGCCGCATGCAGCCCGCTGACCGCGTTCACCAGCATAGGGAAGAAGGTCATGATCACCACGACGGCGGCCTTGGATTGCCAGTCGAAGCCGAACCACATCACCATGATGGGCGCGATGCCGATCACCGGCAAGGCGCTGACGAAATTGCCCAAGGGCAGCAGGCCGCGCTGCAGGAAGGGCACCCGGTCGACCAGGATCGCCACCACCAGCCCCGCGCCGCAGCCGATCAGATAGCCGGCCAGCACCGCCTTCAGGAAGGTCTGGCGGAAATCCGCCCATAGGGTGGTGGTATTGGCCACCAGGGTGGACAGGATCGCCAGCGGCGACGGCAGCAGCACCTGCGGCACGCCGAACCCCGTCACCGCGACCTGCCACAGCACCAAAAGCCACAGGCCGAAGGCGATCGGAACCATCAGATCGGTTGCCCGCGTCAGGCCACTGGAACGGGGCGCGAAGGCGGACAGGGCGTCGATCCCGTGCCAGGCCAGGGCCCAGAGCGCCAGGATCAAGGCCCAGAATCCGCCCTGCGCCGCGCCATGCAGCGGCCCCGCCGCCCAGATCATGGCGAGCACGGCCAGCAGGATAACGGTCCCCCCGGCAAGCCCCTGACGCAGCGCGGCCGGTAGCCTGACCACCAGAAGCAACCCCGCCGCCAGCGGCACCAGCAACGCAGCCACACCCAGCGGCAGCGATAGCAGCCCCAGCCCGTCGGGACCGGCAGGCAGACCGAGCGCGGCCAGACCCAGCCCCAATGCAAGCACGCCCTGGATGCGGCTGGATCGCATCATCATGCCCCGCCCCCCATGCGCTTCAGCACGATGCGTTCAATTGCCCCCACCAGCACCACCAAGCCCGCCGCCAGACCGGCGGCCATGAACAGGGCCGACCAGATCTGGATGGTCTGGCCGTAATAGGACCCGGCCAGCAGTCTGGCGCCCAGCCCGGCCCGTGCCCCGGTCGGCATTTCGCCGACGATGGCACCGACCAGGCTGATGGCAATGGCGACTTTCAGGCTGGCGAACAGGAAGGGCATGGCCGATGGCCAGCGCAGCTTCCAGAAGGTCTGCCAATGATCGGCGGCATAGGTCCACATCAGGTCGCGCTGCAGCAGATCGGGCGAACGCAGCCCCTTCACCATGCCGATGGCGACCGGAAAGAAGCACAGATAGGTGGAGATGATGGCCTTCGGCACCAGCCCGGTCAGCCCGATCGCACCCAAGACCACGATGATCATGGGCGCAATTGCCAGCACCGGAATGGTCTGGGAGGAGATGATCCAGGGCATCAGGCTTTTTTCCAGCGTCTTCAGATGTACGATGCCCACCGCCAGCAGAATGCCGAGGGCGGCCCCCATGCCGAAGCCCAGCAGCGTGGAAGAAAGCGTGACCCAGGCATGATAGACGAGGCTGCGGCGCGAGGTGATGGCGGTGTCCAGCACGCTCGCCTTCAACTCGACCAGGATCTGATGCGGCGCGGGCAACAGCGGGCGCTCCTGGCTCCAGGTCGCAAGCGCCAGATCCCACAGATTCCAATCCCGGCCGGCGCGCGCGAACTGGTCGATCTGCCAGGGCGCGTTCAGCCAGATCGCGGCCAGATGCCAGACCACCAGCAGCCCCGCCAGCACGACCAGCACCGGCAATGTGTGGCCCGCCATGGCGTTGCCCCAGGCGCGGGCCAGGAAGGACGGGGTGTTCGGCAGACCGGCCGCGTCAGTCATCATAGCTGTGCCCCGCGCGCAGGCCTTCGCGCACCCGGTGGGCGATGCGCAGGAATTCCGGCGTTTCGCGGATTTCCAGGCTGCGCTCGCGCGGCAGATCGCTGTCGATCACATCAATGATGCGGCCCGGCCGGGGCGACATCACCACGATCCGGGTCGACAGGAATACCGCCTCGGGAATCGAATGGGTGACGAACAGCACGGTCTTGCGCGTCTCGGCCCACAGTCGCAGAAGCTGCTCGTTCAGATGATCGCGCACGATCTCGTCCAGGGCACCGAAGGGCTCGTCCATGAACAGCAAATCGGGCTCGAAGGACAGCGCACGCGCGATGGAGGCGCGCTGCTGCATGCCACCCGAAAGCTGCCAGGGATATTTCTTTTCGAACCCGCCCAGATTGACCATGTCCAGATAGCGCTTCACGCGTGCGGCCTGTTCGCGGGCCGGGATGCCCATGATCTCCAAGGGCAAGGTGATGTTCTTTTCCACGCTGCGCCAGGGATAGAGCGCAGGCGCCTGGAAGACGTAGCCATAGGCGCGGTTCAGCCGGGCCTGTTCCGGCGTCATGCCATCGACCAGCACCTTGCCGGCGCTGGGGCGTTCCAGATCGGCGCAGATGCGCAGCAAGGTGGTCTTGCCGCAGCCCGACGGGCCGATGAAGGAGACGAATTCACCGCGTTCCACCGCCAGATCGACATTGGACAGGGCATAGACCGGGGAATCGGAGGCCTGGAAGGTTACGGTCAGCCCGGCGATTTCCACCACACGGCGGGGCTGGGTCGCGGCGGCCGGGGCTTTGGAAGGATCGGTCAATGCCGTCATGCCGGTTCGTTCGCCTTTTCGATCATGGCCCGCAGAAGCACATTGCCGCCGGCATGGATCCATTCCGGCTTGGCGTCTTCGACCTCGTTATGGCTGATGCCGTCGATGCAGGGCACGAAGACCATGGCGGTCGGCGCCACTTTCGCCATGTAGCAGGCGTCATGGCCCGCGCCCGACACCATGTCGCGCCAGGAATAGCCGCATTCGCCCACCGCCTTGCGTACCGCCTCGACGCAGCCTTCCTCGAAGGCGATGGGCTTGTAGTAGAAAATCTGCTCCATCTCGCAGCCAAGCCCGATGGCGGCGCAGATGTCCTGCACCCCGTCGCGCATGTCATTGTCCATCTGCCACAGCACATCGTCGGACGGGTTGCGGAAATCGATGGTCAGGAAGACCCGGCCCGGAATCACATTCCGGGAATTGGGGTACACATTCAGCATGCCGACCGTGGCACAGGCATAGGGCGCGTATTTCAGGCCGATCCGGTTGACCAGCTCCACGATCCGCGCCGCGCCCAGCAGTGCATCCTTGCGCACCGGCATCGGCGTCGGCCCGGCATGCGATTCCACCCCGGTCAGGGTCAGCTCATACCAGCGCTGGCCCTGGGCATGGGTGACCACGCCGATGGTCTTCTCCTCCGCCTCCAGGATCGGACCCTGTTCGATATGCGCTTCGAAGAAGGCGTGGATCGGCCGCCCGCCCACCGCAGCCTCGCCGGCATAACCGATGCGCTGCAACTCCTCCCCCATGGTTTTGCCGTCCTTGTCGGCGCGGCTGAGCCCGTATTCCAGGGTGAAGACCCCGGCGAATACACCCGACGCCACCATGGCCGGGGCGAAGCGCGAGCCTTCCTCATTGGTCCAGACCGCGACTTCGACCGGGCGTTCCGTCTCTATCTCCAGATCGTTGAGGGAGCGGATCACCTCCAGCCCCGCCAGCACGCCGAACACCCCGTCGAAGCGCCCGCCGGTGGGCTGGGTGTCCAGATGGCTGCCGGTCATCACCGGGGCCAGATCATTGTTCCGACCTGGTCGGCGGGCAAAGATGTTGCCCATCCGGTCGACCGTGATGCTGCAGCCGGCTTCCCGGCACCAACGCACGAACAGATCGCGCCCTTCCTTGTCCAGGTCGGTCAGGGCAAGGCGGCAATTGCCGCCTTTCTCCGTCGCACCGATCTTCGCCATTTCCATCAGGCTCTGCCAAAGCCGGTCGCCATCGATCTTCAGATTGGACTGGGCCACGGGCGTATCGGGCATGGTTCTCTTTCCCTCCCCCCTCACCGAGAATCCGCCAGCGGGCCGTAAGTCTCCGGCCTGCGGTCGCGGAAGAACTGCCAATTATTCCGGATGGTGCGGATCAGCCCCATATCCATGTCATGCACGATCAACTCGTCCTGATCGCGGCTGGCGATCTTTTCGATCTCGCCGCGCGGATTGACGAAGTAGGACTGGCCGTAGAATTCGCCGATATTCCAGGGCGCCTCGCGGCCCACCCGGTTGACGGCGCCGATCCATACCCCGTTGGCGACGGCGGAAGCAGGCTGCTCCAGCTTCCACAGATATTCCGAAACCCCGGCAACGGTGGCGGACGGGTTAACGATGTATTCCGCCCCCGCCAATGCCAGCGCCCGCCAGCCTTCCGGGAAATGCCGGTCGTAGCAGATATAGACACCCAGCTTGCAATAGGCGGTCTGGAACACCGGCCAGCCGGAATTACCGGGCTTGAAAAAGAACTTTTCCCAGAAGCCTGCAACCTGGGGAATATGCGTCTTGCGGTATTTGCCCAGATAGCTGCCGTCGGCATCGATCACCGCGGCGGTGTTGTAATACACACCGGTCATGTCCTGTTCATAGATCGGAACCACGATGACCATGGAATATTGGCGGGCATAATCCTGCATCAGCCTTGTGGTCGGCCCGTCCGGAATGGCTTCGGCCGCGCCATACCATTTCGAATCCTGGCTGGGACAGAAATAGGGCTGGGTGAATACCTCCTGGAAGCAGAGCACCTGGACGCCCTGGCGGCCAGCCTCCTCGATCAGGGGAATATGGGCGTCCAGCATGGCTTTGCGGATCGCGTCGGGACTATCGCCCGCATCCCCCTTCAAGCCCATCTGGATCAATCCGCCGCGCAAACCGGCCATGGCCCGAATACCCCCTGTCGTTCACCGTCATCGCATGATCGACAAGGACAAGACGGCGTGAAATTCACGCATATCCTGGCATTCGGTCGCGAAACGGATTTCGCGCCCGTATGGACCCCGAAACATCGGAATTCAGGATAGGGGTGTCGCGCCCGGCAAAGGCGCCACGAAACCCGCGCAGCGATGCGCATGGTCCCACCCCGACCCGGCTTCCGACGTCTCTCCCTGTCGACCCGCTGCTTTTCGTTTTCAAGGTTGTCCGACCCGGTCCTTTAAGGCTAGGAAACCGGAGCGCCAACCAGCGTGGTCGAAAAAACGCTACCGTAGCTTTGACCGGACGGTCAAGACGGAACCACCCGCGATACGAGATGGTCCAAGGGTAGGAAATCCATGTCATCGATTACCGAATTCAGCACCGAGGGACGTCGCCGCACCCGCATTCAGGTGGAAAACGAAACCCGTATCCTGGCAGCGGCGCTGGAAGCCTTCTCCACCCAGGGCTATCGGGGGGCAACCGTCGACGCCATCGCCGAAGCCGCCGGCATGTCCAAGACCAATCTTCTGTATTATTTCCGCAGCAAGGACGCGCTTTATCGCGCGGTGCTGAACCACACGCTGGACAATTGGCTGGAGCCGCTGCGCGACATGCGCGCCGATGGCGATCCGGTTCAGGAAATCGCCTCCTATATCCGCCGCAAGCTGGACATGTCGCGCAGTGATCCCGCCGCCTCGCGCCTGTTCGCCAACGAGATGCTGCAGGGCGCCCCCCATATCCAGCCCGTGCTGGCCGGGCCGTTGCGGGAGTTGGTGGCGGAGAAATCGGCCGTCATCCGCGGCTGGATCGCCGCGGGCAAGCTGGCACCGGTCGAACCGGAACATCTGATCTTCGCGATCTGGGCGACTACCCAGCACTATGCCGATTTCGGCGTGCAGGTCGCAGCCGTTCTGGGCCGCCAGGAAACCGACCGTCAGACCTTCCTGGAAGCCGAACAGACCCTGGCCCGCCTGCTGCTGGATGGCCTGCGCCCGCGCCGGAAGTAAGGCGGGGGGTCTGGCATTCTGGAGGGCTGGAAGGTTCCGGGTCTCGGTTCAAGGAACCTCGCCCGGAATGACATCGCTTCAAGAAAACAGGTGTCACCCCGGGCTGAGCCGCTTCGGCAAAGACCCGGGGTCAATCCATTCTCAGCCGCGCAGGGTGGCCCCTGTCGCCTTCACCACGCTGGCGGTGATGCGCTGGGCAATCGCCTCCAACTCCTGATCCGTCAGGCTGCGGTCCTTCGGCTGCAGGGTGACCTGAATCGCCACCGATTTCTTATCCTCGCCCAGTTCGGCACCGCGATAGACGTCGAACACGAAGACATCGGAAATCAGCTGCTTCTCCGCCGCATTGGCCGCACGGCGCAGCTGGTCGGCTTCCACACTGTCATCAACCAGGAAGGCGAAATCGCGGGTTACCGGCTGCAAGGCGCTGGCATGCAGCGCGCCACGCGTCTTGCCGCCCTTCGATTTGGGCTGCGGGATCGCATCCATGAGGATTTCGAAACCCACCATTGGCCCTTTGGCGTCCAGCGCCTTCAGCACGCGCGGATGCAATTCGCCGAAGCGCGCCAGCACCACCGGCCCCAGACGGAACTGGCCCGAACGGCCCGGATGGTACCAGCCCGGCGCATCGGTGGAGACCTGCAGATTGCCAACCGGCGCGCCGCAGGCTTCCAGCGCGGCCAGAACATCGCCCTTGGCGTCATAGGCATCGACGGGGCGGGTCTTTTCCGCCCAATGCCGGCCATGGATACGACCCGCGCGCATGCCCGCTGCAATCGTGTCCTGCCCCTGCGGGGTGGCATCGCGCCAGGCCGGGCCAACTTCGAACAAAGCGATATCGGTCAGGCCGCGATTGGTATTGCGCTGCGCACCCTGGATCAATCCCGGCAGGATCGACGGGCGCATGACCGCCAGATCGGTGGAGATCGGATTGGCCAGCGCCAGCGATCCGTCGGAGCCGAACAGCTTCGCCTCCGCCTCACCCAGGAAGGACCAGGTGACGGCTTCATACATGCCGCGCCAGGCCAGCGCCTTTTTGGCGAAAGCGACACGGCGCTGCTTCAGGCTCAAGGCCGCGGAGGGCAACGAGCCTTCCGGGCGGACCGGCACGCTGGGCACCTTGTCGAAGCCATGGATGCGCAGCACCTCCTCCACCAGACAATGCTCGCCGGAAACATCCGGCCGCCAGGAGGGGATATCGGCGTGGATCACACCGTCTTCCAGCGCTGTGGCAAAGCCCAGCCGATCTAAAATGGCCTTGGCCTCCGCCGCCGGAACGGCAAGCCCGCCGAAGCTTTCCAACCGGGACAGGCGCAGGCTTGCGCGGCGGTGCCAATCGGGCACATCGCCTTCCAGCGCGATATGGGACGCCTCGCCACCGCAAAGCTGCAGGATCAGCCGTGTGGCGACTTCCGCCCCCCAGAGCACCGATTCCGGGTCCACCGTGCGCTCGAAGCGATAGCGCGCATCCGATTGCAGGTCGAGCTTGCGGCCGGTTTCGGCCACCAGCACGGGGTCGAACCAGGCGGTTTCCAGGAAAACCTCGGTCGTCTCCTCGGTAGAGCCGGTTTCTTCCCCACCCATCACACCGCCGATGCCATGCACACCCTTGGCGTCGGCGATCACGGTCATGCCGTCCGACAGGGTATAGCTCTTGCCATTCAGCGCCAGACAGGTCTCTCCCTCGCGCGCGGCGCGCATATGCAACACGCCGCCCGCCAGCTTCGCCGCGTCATAGACATGCAGCGGCCGACCGAGATCGACGGACACATAATTGGTGATATCGACCAGGGCGGAGATCGGCCGGAGGCCTACCGCCGTCAGCCGGCGCTGCATCCAGGCCGGGGCCGGGCCATTCTTCACGCCCCGGAAATGCCGGCCGGAGGCGACGGGACAGGCCTTTTCGCGCGTGGCCGGATCAATCGACCAGCGGATCGGGCTGTCATAACCGCCTTCAACGGCGGAGAAGCCGAACGGCTTCAGCGTTCCCAGCCCGGCGGCGGCCAGATCGCGCGCAATACCGCGCACGCCCAGGCAATCGCCCCGGTTGGGGGTCAGCTTGATTTCGATCACCGGATCGCCCAGCCCGGCATAATCCATATAGGACCCGCCGACCGGCGCATCCGCCGGCAGTTCGATAATGCCGTTATGCTCGTCCGACAGCATCAGCTCGCGTTCCGAGCACATCATGCCATTGGATTCGACATCGCGGATCACACCCTTTTCCAGGGTCGTGCCGGTGCCGGGGATATAGGTGCCGGGTGGGGCGAACACCACCTTGATGCCTTCGCGCGCATTGGGCGCACCGCAGACGACCTGCACCAGATCCGGTCCGCCCGCATCGACCATGCACAGCCGCAACCGGTCGGCATTGGGATGCTGCGCCGCGGATGCGACCTGGCCGATGCGGAAGGGTGCCATGCGCGCGCGCACATCTTCCACCCCTTCGACCTCCAGCCCGATCATGGTCAGGGTGTCGCAGATCGCCTCGATGGAGGCATCGGTATCCAGATGGTCTTTCAGCCAGCCAAGCGTGAACTTCATGGCGTCAGCCCCCGTTCCAAAGTCGCCACTTCCAAGGGCACGAAGCCGTAATGCTTCAGCCAGCGCAGGTCGGCATCGAAGAAGGTGCGCAGATCGGGAATGCCGTATTTCAGCATGGCGATGCGCTCGATCCCCATGCCGAAGGCAAAGCCCTGCCATTCGTCGGGGTCCAGGCCGCAGGCGGCAAGCACATTCGGGTGCACCATGCCGCAGCCCAGAATCTCCAACCAGGAATCGCCGGCGCCGATCTTCAGCTCCCCGCCCTTGCGCGAACAGCCGATATCGACCTCGGCGGAAGGTTCGGTGAAGGGGAAATAGCTAGGGCGGAAGCGCAGCGGCACATTCGGCACTTCGAAATAGGCGGCACAGAATTCTTCCAGCACGCCCTTCAGATGGCCGAAATGGGTCTTCTTGTCGATGATCAGGCCTTCGACCTGATGGAACATCGGGGTATGCGTCATGTCGCTATCGGAACGATAGGTGCGCCCCGGCGCGATGATGCGGATCGGCGGCTTGACCGTCTGCATCGTGCGCACCTGCACCGGGCTGGTATGGGTGCGCAGCACCATGCCCAGATCGGCCGTGCCGTCGGCATCCTTCAGATAGAAGGTGTCGTGCATCTGACGCGCGGGATGTTCCGGCGGAATGTTCAGTGCCGTGAAATTGTGGAAATCATCCTCGATCTCCGGCCCTTCGGCGACGGAAAAGCCCATCGCGCCGAAGATCGCCACGATCTCGTCCAGGGTCTGGCTGATCGGATGCAGGCGCCCCACCGTGTAGGGCCGGGCCGGCAGCGTCAGATCGATGGCTTCGGCCTTCAGGCGGGCATCCAGGGCGGCGGCCTCAAGCTCGGCCTTGCGGGCGTCGATCCGCTCCGCCACCACGGTTTTCAGCGCGTTCAGATCCTGGCCGCGGGTCTTGCGCGCTTCCGGGTCCAGCCCGCCCAGGCTCTTCATCGCCTCGGTAATCGCGCCCTTCTTGCCAAGGGCCGCCACCCGCGCCTGGTCGAGCGCGTCCAGCGTGGTGGCTTGATCCACCTCCGCCAGCAGCGCGGTCTGCAATTGGGAAAGATCGGTCATGGTCGCACGCACCCTATTCGGTTCGATCCGTAATCGGTCGGCCGTCAGGTGGGCGCCGAAGCCAAGGCCGACGCCCCCCGTCTTGTCACGAAGGCGAGGCGTCGGTTTGCTGCCAACGCTCGCCATCTTCGATCGCTCGCGTATGGGCTTTGCTCAAGCGCCGCTCGGGCTTAGCCAAAGGTCCGCGACATGGGGATCGCGGACCTTTGGTGCGAGGCATCAACGAGATGGTCGTTTACGCTTTCAGCGCCGCATCCGCCTGGGCCACGAGCGCCTTGAACGCGGCCGCTTCGTGGACGGCGAGATCGGCCAGAACCTTGCGGTCCAGTTCGACGCCCGCCTTCTTCAGACCGTCCATAAATCGTGCATAGGTCATGGTGAATTCGCTGACCTCACGCACCGCGGCGTTGATGCGCTGGATCCAGAGCGCCCGGAAGTTCCGCTTCCGCGCCTTGCGGTCGCGATAGGCGTACTGCATCGAGCGATCGACGGCCGCCTTGGCGGCGCGGATCGTATTCTTGCGGCGACCCCGGAAGCCGGAGGCGGCCTTCAGCGTCTTCTTATGCTTGGCGTGCGAGGTTACACCCCGCTTAACACGTGCCATGGTTCAGGCTCCTTCGATTACCGGTTCGTCAGCCAAGCAGGAAGTGCTTGCGCACGACCTTCGCATCCGACTCATTCATGATCTGGCTGCCACGATTCTGGCGCTTCATATCGGTCGGGCGCTTGGAGGTGTTGTGACGCAGGCCCGCGGAATAGAAGCGGACCTTGCCGGTAGCGGTGAGCTTGAACCGCTTCTTGGCGGAGCTCTTCGACTTCAGCTTGGGCATTTTGCTACATCCTCGATAAATCGCGAGTTTTCCATATAGCGGCCGGGCATACCCAATAGGCCCGGACGCGCCAGTTAAGCCACCGCACGGGTTACCCCATGCGGCGGACCGGCGGGGTATAAAGGAAGGGAACCGGTGATGCAAGGTCCTTCCCGGCATTTCCATGCGCTGGAAACAGCTGCGGCCCGCACCAGGAGAGGGAGAGGGGAGGTGCGGGCCGCTTCACCGGGCCGTCGGGGTAGGCGACCCGGGAGCACCGCGTTGCCGCGGTGAAAGGTACTGGATCGTCAGGCCATCAGCCGCGATACCAGGATTCCACATCCGTCCGGGTCAGGCCCATATCGGCCAGAAGACGGTCATCCAGCCGCGACAGCTGGGTATAGGTCTGGTACCGGTTCCAGCGATCAGCCAGTCGAACCAGCAGCGCCTCGCCCTTCGACTTCAGAAAGTCGAGCGGGCCGTGCCCGGCGCCAGTGGCGTTGTCGAGCGTGGTCATGATGAATTGCCCTTTGTCTATCCGCGAAACGGCAATAGGCCCGGTCTTTGCCGGGTGTGCCGCCGCAACGGTGGATAGGTAATATTACGGGGGCCGGTCGTCCCGTGCTTGTTTCGCAACGCAGCATTGCAGTGCATACAATACTCGCGCTGCGGGGATCAGGCGGGCTTTCGCAATACCAGCGTGACCCAGCCGTCGCGGCGGATGGCGCGCTCGAAGACAAGGCCGCGATTGCGATAGGCCGCCCTGATCCAGCGTTCCTGCGTTGCGATAAGACCCGACAGCACCACCCGTCCGCCGGGATGAAGCGCGGCGGCCACCCGGGTGGAGATTTTAGCCAGCGGCCGGGCCAGGATATTGGCCAGGATCAGATCATAGGGCGCCTTCGACGCGATCAGGCGATGATCCATGCCGCTGGCCGTCGCCACCGTCACCCGCGCGGCCAGGCCGTTGATGCGCGCATTCTCCCGCGCCACCCGTTCGGCGCGCGGATCGATATCGGTCAACAGGATACCGGAAGACCCCGCCCGGGCCAGACCAAGGCCCAGCACGCCGGTGCCGCAGCCCAGATCCAGAATCCGTCCGGGCCGGCGACGCTTCTTCAGCATGTCGGATGCGGCCAGCAGGCAGCCCTGCGTGGTTGCATGCTCGCCCGTGCCGAAGGCGGTCGCGGCATCGATGGTCAGCACATAGGTGCCGATCGGCGGCTTGCCTTCCCAGGTCGAGGCCTTCAGGAAAAACCGGCCGGAGCGGATCGGCACGAAGCTTTTCTGCGCTTCCAGCACCCAGTCGATATCCGGCACCGGGGCAAGCTGCCAGTCGCCCGCCTTCATGCCGGCCCCTTCTTCGGCGGCCGCGATCAGCCCCTGCGTCCAATCGGCCGGGGGCATACGGTCGAACCAGGCTTCGAAGCGCCACAGCCCCACGCGCTCCTCCACCACGAACATGGCGGTGCCCAGCGCATTGCCCTCGAAGGCAAGATCGAGATGGGCCATCAGTGGTTCCGGCCCCAGGACCAGCAGGCGGTGCAGGCTTGGCATCAGGCGCGACTCACGAAAGAGGCTACGAGTTTCTTTTGACCGGCATGGTCGAAATCGATGGTCAGATGGTCACCATCCACCAGCATCACCGTGCCGGTGCCGAATTTCTGGTGGAAGACCCGTTCGCCTTCGCCGAAGCCATGGTCAACCTTGCGCACCAGCTCGGCCTTGGCGTCGATCACCACGGGGCGGGAGGCGCCGCGCGCCTGCAACCTGCGCCAGCCCGGCCCGCCGCCATCACTGGCATAGCGCTGCCCTTCCGACCGGCTGGTGTCGGCATAGCTGCCCAGGCCGGTGGCATGTCCGCCGCCCATGCGGTCCTGCATGCCCCAGCTGTCGCGCCGCCCGGCATAGAGCCCTTCTTCCCCATCGATCTCGACATGGTTCTTTGGCAGTTCGTCGATGAAGCGCGACGGGATGGAACTGCTCCAGGTGCCATGCATGCGCCGATTGGCGGCATGGGTCACGATGCATTTCTTCTTGGCACGGGTCAGGCCGACATAGGCCAGGCGGCGCTCCTCCTCCAGCCCGGCCAGCCCCGTCTCGCTCAGCGCGCGCTGATGCGGGAACAGCCCTTCTTCCCAGCCCGGCAGGAAGACCGTCTCGAATTCCAGCCCTTTGGCGGCATGCAGGGTCATGATCGACACCATATCGGCATCGCCGCCCTGATCGGCGTCCATGACGAGGGAGACATGTTCCAGAAAGCTGTCCAGCCCGTCGAAATCCCCGACGGCGGTCTTCAATTCCTTCAGGTTTTCCAGCTTGCCCGGCGCTTCCGGCTTTTTCGACGAGCGCCAGTAATCGGTATAGCCGGATTCCTCCAGCACGGTTTCCACCAGCTCATCCAGGGGCAGGCCCGCCGCGATGTCGCGCCAGCGTTCCACCGTTTCGATGAACTGGGCCAGCGACCGGCGTGCGGCCGGCTTCAGCTCATCGGTGTTGATGATTTCGCGGGCACAGAAATACAGCGGGCGATTGGTGCTGCGCGCCAGCCCATGCAGCGCCTGTTCGGTGGTCTTGCCGATGCCGCGCGTGGGCTTGTTGGCGATCCGCTCGAACGCCAGATCGTCGGCCGGCTGGCGGATCAGGCGCAGATAGGCGATGGCGTCGCGGATTTCCTCGCGCTCATAGAAGCGCGGCCCGCCGACCACGCGATAGGGAATGCCCAGCGTGATCATGCGTTCTTCGAATTCACGCGTCTGGAAGCCCGCGCGCACCAGAATGGCGATCTCGTCCAGCACATGGCCTTTGACATGCAGGGCCTCGATCTCCCCGCCGATCCAGCGCGCCTCCTCCTCCGAATCCCAGACGCCGCGCACATGTACAGGCTCGCCCGCCTCATCCTCCGTCCACAGGGTCTTGCCCAGCCGGCCTTCATTCCTGGCGATCAGCCCGGAGGCGGCCCCCAGAATATTGGCGGAAGACCGATAGTTCTGTTCCAGTCTGATGATGGTCGCGCCCGGAAAATCCTTCTCGAATTTCAGGATGTTGCCGATCTCCGCCCCGCGCCAGCCATAGATCGAATTATGGGTCACGATCCCTTCGGCGATGAAATTATGGGTGGGCAGAATGTCCAGGTCGAACACCTCGCCGGGCAGGTCGACCGGCGAAACCGTCTCGACCACATCATAGCCGCCATCCTGCACGACGACCGACATACCTGGGCGCAGCATAAAGGCCGGCAGCAGTGGCAGGCTGGTCGCGCCACGCCCATCACCTTCGCTGGCAGCGAGTCGGGCCTGGCTGTGGATGGCCGCCCCGGTCGCCCGGCGAATGCGTTCGGCCATATCGGCCACCACGGCAAAATCCCGGTTCACCGTCTCGATCCGGAAACTGTTGCTGCGGGCCTTTACCGCGCGGGGACTGAACCCGGCATCGGCCAACCTGTCGCGAAGATCGGGCGAATTGGCCACCATGGATATGCCATGCATGGGGGTCGCGCCGCGCCGATCCGCGCACAGGGTCAGGGTTACTCTCGGGCGGGTGGAATCGCGCGACTGTGGCCGATAATGCGGAATCTCCGGGCGAAGGCCCTTGTCTTCCAGCAAGCGATGCGCCGCGTCGATGGAGTTGGTGCGCGCGAAAATACGGTCAATACTATCCTGATTGCCCACGATGCCGCGATCAGCCTTGGCCGCCGTCGCCCGTGCAACAAAGGGGATCGTCGGTATTCCGAACCGCAGGGACAGGAGCACCTCCTCCTCCCGCGCTTTTGTCTCGCTGTCGAATACGTCGATCAGCCAAAGCGCGTCGGCATGTTCCTGCGCGCAGCGCTGCTTATAGCCCACGACCGGCTTCGCCTGCCCCTTGGTATAGACTTGGCTGACGCCGATGCGGAAACCAAAGCCCGCGCGTTCCATCAGATAAACGAAGTGATATTGCGGCGACACACCCAGCCGGTAATCGGCGAAATGCATATGCTCCGCAGTGCTGCGCAGCCTGCGGCCGCCCCGGGTGGTGATTTCCACACCCGGCCTGCTTGGACGGCTGCGGTGAATGGCCGCGACAGTGGCAGCCCGAAAATCGCCGGAGCCATAGCCTGAAAGCACCTGGTCGCCGACAGCCAGCTGTTCCACAGGCCGCCTCGCGCCATCGGCCATGAGGATGGCTGAGCCCTCAGCGACGCATTGGTCCTCGTCACCGACACAACAGATATTGGCATTCCCCATGGCCAGAAGTCTTAGCCATAGATATTGAACTGTATTCGTATCCTGATATTCATCTACAAGAATATACTTAAACTGATCCTGATACTGCTTCAGAACATCGTGATTGTTCTGGAACAGGGTCAGACAGTGCAAGGTCAGATCGCCGAAATCGGCGGCGTTCAGCGTCAGCAGCCGTTCCTGATACTGGCGATAGATGCCAACCAGCCGACCGTTTGCCATGTCGCCGCCGTCATCGGGCGACAGCCTGTCGGGGGTCAGGCCCTTATCCTTCCAGCGCTGAATGCTGCCCATCAGCAGGCGGGCGGGCCAGCGCTTTTCATCCACATGCTCGGCATCCAGAATCTGCTTCAACAGGCGGATCTGATCGTCGGCATCCAGGATGGTGAAGTCGGATTTCAGCCCGACCAGCTCGGCATGGCGGCGCAGAATGCGGGTGGCGAGCGCATGGAAGGTGCCCAGCCACATGCCTTCGACCACCGGGCCGACCAGCTCGGCGATGCGGGTCTTCATCTCCCGCGCGGCCTTGTTGGTGAAGGTCACCGACAGAACCTGCCAGGGCTTGGCCTTGCGCAGATATAAAAGATAGCCCAGGCGCGTGGTCAGCACCCGCGTCTTGCCGGTACCCGCGCCGGCCAGAACCAGCACCGGCCCGTCCAAAGCCTCCACCGCCGCCCGCTGCTGGCCATTCAGCGCGGCAAGCCAGGGTGGCGGGGGCGGCGGAGAGCCCGCCACCGGCGCGTAATCATCGTCGTCATGGTCGAGGGGATCGGACATGGCCCCGGAACTATACCGGATTCCCCCCATCCTCAAGGCCCGTCAATCGGCCTCGCTCGTCTCGATCCGGATTTCCGAATGCAGCGTGCGATGCACCGGGCATTTATCGGCAATCGCCATCAGCTTCGCCCGTTCCTCCGTCGACAATTCACCGTCCAGCCGGATCTGCCGGGTGATGCGGTCGATCCTGCCTTCCTTGGTCTCGCAGTCCGCGCAGTCAGCGGCATGGATTTTCTCATGATGCAGATCGACCGAAACGCCGGCGAGCGCGATCCCCTTCATCCGGGCATACATGCGGATGGTCATGGAGGTGCAGGCCCCCAAAGCCGCCAGCAGATAATCATAGGGGCCGGGGCCGGTATCCAGCCCGCCTTCGACCGATACCGGCTCGTCCGCCGCCAGGACGTGGCGCCCGACGCGCACCCGGTTGGCGAACTTGCCCCGGCCCGTCTCCGAAACGCGCACCGTGCCGGCTGGCGGGGCGGGTTCCGACGCTCTACCGGGCTCCGCCTTGCCCAGATAGCGGCAGGCCCAGGCCGTCAGCACCTCCGCGACATAGGCGGCATCGGCCTTGTTGCGCAGCAGATGATCGGCCTCATCCAGGCTGACAAAGCTCTTGGGATGTTTCGCGGCCTTGTAGATCGCTTCGGCATTGTCGATGCCGACCGTTTCATCGCGCGGCCCGTGAAAGATCAGCAGCGGCTTTTTCAGCGCGGCTATGCGCGCGGCCTGATCCTGCGCGGCTATGTCTTCCAGGAATTGTTTGCGGATGGTGAAGGGCCGTCCGCCCAGATCGACCACCGCCTCGCCGCGTGCCTCGATCTGTGCCGTCGCCGCCCCGAAATGGCGCGCGACATGGGCCGGATCGAAGGGTGCTGCGATGGTCACCACGGCGCGCGCTTCGGGAACCTGGCCGGCCGCCGCCAGGATGGCGGCCCCGCCCAGGCTGTGACCGATCAGGATCGCCGGCGCGCGGCCCGTTTCGCGCAGATAGGCAATGGCCGCCAGCAGATCACCGACATTGGAGGAGAAATCGGTATTGGCGAAATCCCCGTCGCTGGAGCCCAGGCCGGTGAAGTCGAAGCGCAGCGTGGCGATGCCGCTCGCCGCCAGTGCCTGGGCGATTCGACTGGCCGCGAACGATTCCTTCGAACAGGTGAAGCAATGGGCGAACAGGGCATAGGCCCTGGGCGTTCCTTGCGCGGGCAGGTCCAGCCGCGCCGCAAGAATATGGCCGAACGAACCCGGGAAGGACAATTTTTCGGATAATGTTGTCATGTTTCCTCTCGCCCATGGACCTGTGATGCGGATCACAGTAGACTGCCAGCCGACTATGGTTAATAGACGTTTATAGACGGCATTTTACACGAAACCGCCGCGCATTCGACAAAGGTTAAGCTCAATGGTTTTATTGAAAGAAATGCTGGGCTTCCGTACCAAGGAACGCCGCGATGATGATCGGCATGGGCCGGAGGATGCTTCGGTCTGGATCGATTCCTATCGCTATCGCCTGACCAATATGAACCGCAATGCCGTTCGTATCACGCCCGATCGCGGCATGCTGATCGAACGCCAGACCGTCTCTTTCCGCATGGAACTGCCGACAGGGGAAAAGCCGGTGCCGATTCCCCTGGCCGGCTCGGTGCTGCGTCGGGATGGGGACGGAATCGTGATCCGCTTTGCCGAGCCGCAGCCCTTCTTCCGCAAGCTGATCGACAGCTACCTGGCCCGCCAGCGCGGCTAGAGCGGGTTTCGACCAATATGAACCGGTTCCGTTTCTCGATTGGCGAGATGGGATGGCGTGTGAGCCGGGCGCCGAGCGATGCGGGGCATCGCGCAAGTCCGGTTTGCCGCCGGACATCCGCCAATCGGAAACCTGAAAGGACGGGCGGATTTGCCTGGTTTCCGAGCTGTTCGTCCTCGAATATGCACAGGCATGTCCTTCGTCCTCACAACTCGAAACCCAACCAAATCCGCTCCGTCGGAACGATTCATAGTGGTCGAAACCCGCTCTAAACGCCGCAAACCGTGGCTCATCCGCCGCCTGGGGGCAGCCTGCCCGCGCGGGGGTGATGCGCCAGATAGGCCTGCATCAGCCCGGCCGGGTCCACCGCCGTATAGCGCTGGGTGGTGGATAGCGAGACATGGCCCAGCAATTCCTGGATCGCCCGCAAATCCCCACCGCCCGCCAGCAGATGGGTCGCGAAGGAATGGCGCAGCGCATGCGGGCTTGCCGTCTCCGGCAGGCCGAGCAGGATGCGGGTCTGCTGCATCAGCCCGCGCAGCTGGCGCCCGTCCAGCGCCCCGCCGCGCACGCCGACGAAGAGCGGATCATCCGGCCCACCCGGATGCGGCAGCGCCTCCAGATAGGCATTCACCGCCCGCTGCACGACGGGCAGCACCGGCAGCATCCGCTCCTTATTGCCCTTGCCGCGCACGCGCAGCACATCGCCCAAGGGCGCATCGCCCCGCCGCAGCCCCAGCGCCTCCGCCGAACGCAGTCCGCAGCCATAGATCAGGGTGACCAGCGCCACATCGCGCTTCTGCACCCAGGGCTGGCGCGCGACCTCCCCGGCCATCTCCAGCACCGCCTCGGTATCGGGCACGGAAAGCGGCCTGGGCAGGCTGCGCGGCAGACGCGGCCCGCGCATCTGGGCAATGGCCGGATTATCAGCCAGGCCGCGCCGCTGCAGAAAGCTGAAAAACCCCCGCAGGGAAGACAGGGCGCGCGCCATGGAGGTCTTGGCCAGCCCGTCGGCGCTGCGCTTTGCCATCCAGGCCCGGAAGTCCGCCGGCTTCAGCGCCGACAGGCCGGCCAGCGTGGGCGGCCCACCCAGATGTTCGGCCAGCATGAAGAAGAAGCGGGTCAGATCCTTGGCATAGGCCGCGACCGTATGGGGCGAAACCCGGCGTTCCGCCTGCAGGAAACCCAGATAATCCTGGAAAGCCCGCGCCAGATCGGGCGCCACCGGCAAAGGCGGCCCCGCCTCTTCCCCCGCCCTGTCGGGCGTCAATCGGGCAGTTCCAGCCATAGCCGCACGATCCGTTCAACCACCCGCCCCGTGAAGGACAGCAATTCAGTCGCCTGGCCGGGATGGTAGCGGTCGGCATGGCGGCTGGCGAAGGCCAGCACCGCCGGCGGCGTGGCCGGGCTGATCGACAGCTTCACCAGCGCGTCGGACTGCACCAGCGGGGCCGCGCCGCCATAGATTTCCGGATCACCGGAAACCTGGGCGCGCAGTCGCACGCTGGCGGAATGGCCCCGGAACAGGCTGTCCACCGTACCGGGGGAGACCAGATGCACCCCACGCATGCGCAGGGTGAACCCGTCCTGCTCCCGCGTTTCAATGCACAGCGTCACCACATCGACATCCAGCACCACGGCGAAGTCGGTGGTGACGATCTGGATCATCTGCTCGAAGGAATTGGCTTCGAGCAGGCGGATGATCGCCTCATGCACCTGGGAGGTGATGGACAGATTGTCGCGGGAGGTGTCGATCAGCTCCCGCGACAGGGCCTGCTGCTCGTCCACCGTACGCTTCAGGCGCCGGATCAATGCCTGCTGGAAGTCGGCGACCTGATCGCCCAGCTCCCGCTCCGGCGGGGCGATCAGGGCCACGAGATCGGGCCGGCGCACCAGGAAATCGGGATGCGCGGCAAGCCAGGCGACCACATCTTCGGCCGTCAGCTCCTGCTCCGCCCTGGTCGCTTTCTCGCTCATATCCGCACTGCCCCCGTTCGGAAGCCGGACGGCCCTTACAGGATCGACTGCCCGGTCTTGCCCCAATCCGCCAGGAAGGCCGCGAGCCCCTTATCCGTCAGCGGATGCGGGTACAGCTTGCGCAGCACGTCCGGCGGCATCGTCACTACATGAGCGCCTATCTTAGCAGATTCGACAACATGCATAGGCCCGCGCGCGGAGGCAACCAGCACCTCGGTCTTCCAATCATAGTTGGAATAGATCTGCACGATATCGGCGATCAGCTGCATGCCGTCGGTCGCGATATCATCCAGTCGCCCGACGAAGGGCGAAATGAAGGCCGCACCGGCCTTGGCGGCCAGGATGGCCTGGCCCGGATGGAAGCACAGGGTTACATTGACCATCGTGCCTTCGTCGGACAGCGCCTTGCAGGTCTTCAACCCGTCGACCGTCAGCGGAACCTTTACCGTGACATTCGATGCGATCCTGGCCAGCTTGCGCCCTTCGATCAGCATGGTGTCGAAATCGGTGGCGGTGACTTCGGCACTGACGGGACCCGGGACGATTTCGCAAATTTCCGCCACGACATCCAGGAACTTGCGCCCGGTCTTTGCAACCAGGGACGGGTTGGTGGTAACCCCGTCGACGAGACCGGTCTGGGCAAGATCGCGAATCTCGGCAATGTCAGCGGTATCGATGAAGAACTTCATGGCCAATCATCCTTTTCGGAAGGTCCGGGGGCAGCCCCATCACCAGCTGTGGGAATCCGGCCCATGCCGGTGACAGGCGCCACACAGCCCGGCTTATGGGCGGAAGCCCGTTCCCGGGTCAAGGTGCTTTTGCCTCTGCCGCTGGCCGGGGCCTATGACTATCGCCTGCCACCCGGCCTGACGGCCGCGCCAGGCGATTTCGTGACGGTGCCCCTGGGTGGGCGCATGGTTGAAGGCGTGGTCTGGGGGGAAGCCGATCGGCAGGGGGTGGCTGCATCGCGGCTGAAGGATGTGGAAGCCGTGCTGCCGGTTCCGCCTTTGCCCGCCATGAATCGCAGCTTCATCGACTGGATGGCCGCCTATGTGCTGGCCCCGCCGGGTTCGGTCCTGAAAATGGCGATGTCGGCCCCCGGCATTTTCGAACCGCCCCGCTCACGCCTGGGGTATCGGCTGGTGGCGAATGCGGAGATAACCCCGTTCCTGCGCATGACCCCGGAACGCCGCCGGGTGCTGGCGCTGCTGGAAGACGGTCTGGCCCGGGCGCCGGCCGATCTGGCCCGCGAAGCCGGGGTCGGCACCGCCGTGCCGCGCGGTCTGGCCGAAGCCGGGCTGTTGCAGGAGGTGGCGCTGGACGCCGAAATCAACTTCGACCGGCCCGATCCGGACCTGCCCGCCCCGTCCCTGTCCCCCTTCCAGGCCGAGGCGCTGGCGGGCCTGGCCCGCAAGGAGACACAGGGGGGATTTTCCGTTTCCGTCATCGATGGGGTGACCGGCTCCGGCAAGACGGAGGTGTATTTCGAAGCCATCGCCGAAGCCCTGCGCCAGGATCGGCAGGTGCTGGTGCTGCTGCCGGAAATCGCGCTGTCATCGCAATGGCTGACGCGCTTTGCCGACCGGTTCGGCTGCAACCCGGCCGAATGGCATTCCGACCTGACCCCGGCGCGACGCCGGGCCACCTGGCGGGCGGTGGCGGAAGGCCGGGTTCGGGTCATTGTCGGCGCGCGCTCCGCCCTGCATCTGCCTTTGCCCGAACTTGGCCTGATCGTGGTGGATGAGGAGCATGAGGCCGCCTTCAAGCAGGAAGAAGGCGTGATCTATCATGCCCGCGACATGGCGGTGGCCCGCGCGCGCTTCGCCAACTGCCCGATCCTGCTGGTATCGGCGACCCCGTCGCTGGAAACGCTGGCCAATGTGCAGGCCGGCCGCTATGGGCTGGTACATATGCCCGAACGCCATGGCGGGGCGGATCTGCCCGACATCAAGCTGATCGACCTGCGCCGGCACAAGCCCAAGGCGCGCAGCTTCCTGTCCGAACCCCTGCGCAAGGCGCTCGCGGAAACGCTGGAGGCGGGCGATCAGGCGCTTCTGTTCCTGAACCGGCGCGGCTATGCCCCCCTGACGCTGTGCGACCATTGCGGCCATCGCATGCAATGCCCGCGTTGCACGGCCTGGCTGGTGGAGCACCGCTTCCTGAACCGGCTGATCTGCCATCATTGCGGCTATGCGGAAGAAAAGCCGCAGGAATGCCCGGAATGCGGCGAGGCGGACAGTTTTCGCCCCGTCGGCCCCGGCGTCGAACGCCTGGCGGAGGAGGCGGCGGCCCTGCACCCGCAGGCCCGGATCGAGATGGCGACATCCGACACGCTGTTCAGCCCGGCCGCCGCCGCCGAATTCGTGCGCCGCATGACCGAGCGCGAAGTGGACATCGTCATCGGCACCCAGATCGTCGCCAAGGGCTATCACTTCCCGCATCTGACCCTGGTGGGGGTGGTCGATGCCGATCTGGGCCTGCATGGTGGCGATCTGCGCGCGGCGGAACGCACCTGGCAGCTTCTGCAGCAGGTGGCCGGACGCGTTGGCCGTGCCGAAAAGAAAGGCCATGTCTGGCTGCAAACCGCCAATCCCGACGCGGCCGTGATGCAGGCGCTGGCCGCCAATGACCGCGACGGCTTCCTGGCGGCGGAGGAGGCGGAGCGCAGACTGGGCGGCTGGCCGCCCTTCGGACGCCTGGCTGCCATCGTCGTGTCGGGGCCGGAGGCAGACGCGGTGGACGCGCTGGCCCTGCATCTGGCCCACACCGCCCCGCATGGGCCGGAGATCGAGATTCTGGGACCCGCCGAACCGCCGCTTGCCCTGTTGCGTGGGCGCCATCGCCGGCGATTGCTGGTCAAGACCGGCCGCAACCAGCGCATCCAGGCCCTGATCCAGGACTGGCTGGCGCCGCTGAAACTTCCCGCATCCCTGAAGCTTACGGTCGATATCGACCCGTATAGTTTCATGTGAGGGGGCTGAGCGGAGGCCATAGGCGCGCGGTATGGATCAGGGCGAGTATCCGGACCTCCCCCTCGCGCAGCTCATGGACAAGGCGATAGACATTGGCGGGAAAGAGCTCACGTGTGTGAGCAACGAGACCTGGCCGCCCGCGTTCGGGAACAGCGGCAAGGCTGTCCGCCGCATCGCTGAAGATCTGATCAAGGCGGGCTGCGGCTACAGGATCGTCTGACGCGATGTAGTCCCAGATAGCAAGACGATCCTGCAGCGGCAGCGGCGCCCAGATGACGGTCACGAAAGTCCAGCCGCCCTGCGTCGCGCCGCAAGGACGGCCTCGACCTCATGGTCGGCAAGGCCCTGCCCTGCATCCAGCGCGCTACGGGCCGCGTCGACCTTGCTTTGCAGGAAAGCCTGATAGTCACGGCTGCGTCGGCGCTCCTCGACATAGCCACGCATCAGCTCCCGCACGATTTGGGACGCGGGCCGGTCCTCTTCACCGGCGGCAGCCAGGAAGGCTTCCCGCAGTTCCGGCTCCAGTTTCATCGTGAACACCGCATCTTTTGGCATCACCCGGCCCGCCCATCAATGAGTACTGACAACGTATATACCTTATCAGTACCAAAGACAAAGCCCCACGCCGGTGAGGGCACGGGGCTTTGAAGGCCTGGGAAGCCTAGGGGATCAGCCCTGGCGGGCGATCATCAGCTTCTTGATCTCCGCAATCGCCTTGGCGGGGTTCAACCCCTTCGGGCAGGTCTTGGAGCAGTTCATGATGGTGTGGCAGCGATACAGCCGGAAGGGGTCTTCCAGATTGTCCAGCCGCTCGCCGGTATGCTCGTCGCGGGAATCCACGATCCAGCGATAGGCCTGCAACAGGATCGCCGGCCCCAGATAGCGGTCGGAATTCCACCAATAGCTGGGGCAGGAGGTGGTGCAGCAGAAGCACAGGATGCATTCATACAGCCCGTCCAGCTTCTTGCGGTCTTCCGGCGATTGCAGCCGTTCGCCATCCGGCGGGGCCTGCGTCTCGGTCTTCATCCAGGGTTCGATGGAAGCCAGCTGCGCATAGACCTTGTTCAGATCCGGCACCAGATCCTTCACCACCGCCATATGCGGCAGCGGGTAGATATGGACCTCGCCCTTCACGTCATCGATATATTTCGTGCAGGCCAGCGTATTGGTACCATCGACATTCATCGCGCAGGACCCGCAGATGCCTTCCCGGCAGGACCGGCGGAAGGTCAGCGTCGGATCGATCTCGTTCTTGATCTTGATCAGCGCGTCCAGGATCATCGGGCCGCAGGCCGCCAGATCGATCTCATAGGTATCGACCTGCGGGTTCTTGCCGTCATCCGGGCTCCAGCGATAGATCTTGAAGGTCTTCGGCTTCGCCGCGCCCTGGGGCTTCGGCCAGACCTTGCCGTTCTTTTCGATCTTCGAATTGGCCGGCAGTGCAAATTCAGCCATCAGTCTTCATCCTCATCCAGAACGTCGGCAATCGCCGGACCCAGATCGTTGTTTTCTTCAATGCGCAGCATGCGGATGTCACGCACCGACGGTCCGAACCAAGGGTATTTTCGCGCAAGCTTCTGGACTGTTCGAACACATTCGACTGCAGTTACAGTGTCATCGCCGAAATAGACTGATCCCTGTTGCCAGTCAAAACCCCTTCGGCCCAGATAACCGCGAACATCTTGGTACGCATTCCGCCAGTGCTGGTTCGGATACAGTTGCTCAAGCATCGCGGTGTCGAAGTCAAACGTAATCGCATACATCGATCCACCTCTACGATTATGTCCGATGCCGGCTGCCATTTCCTCCCCCGATCAGTACACGCGTGCCTTCGGCGGGAAGGCCTGCACGTCATTGGTGAGCGTATTCATGTGAACCGGGCGATAGTCGATCTTCATCTCGCCCTTCTCATTGATCCAGGCCGCCGTGTGCTTCATCCATTCCTGGTCATTGCGGTCCGGGAAATCCTCGCGAGCATGGGCGCCGCGGCTTTCCTGGCGGTTTTCCGCCGAACGGATGGTCACCATCGCCTGATCGATCAGGTTTTCGAATTCCAGCGTTTCCACCAGATCCGAGTTCCAGACCATGGACCGGTCGGAAACCTTCACATGCGCCTTGCGGTCGAAGACATCCCGCATCTTGCCGACGCCTTCGGTCAGCACCTCGCCGGTGCGGAAGACCGCGCAGTTCGACTGCATGATCTTCTGCATGTCCAGCCGGAGCTCGGCCGTGCCTACATCGCCATCGGCATGGCGCAGCTTGTCCAGCCGGCCCAGGGCGAAATCACCGGCATCGCCCGGCAGATCGGGCATGGCGGAGTTGGGATCGACCGTTGCCGCACAGCGCAGGGCCGCCGCGCGGCCGAACACCACGAGATCGAGCAGCGAGTTCGAGCCCAGACGGTTGGCGCCATGCACCGACACACAGGCCGCCTCGCCCACCGCCATCAGACCCTGCACCACCACCTCGGTGTCGCCATCCTTCACGGTCAGCACTTCGCCATGATAGTTGGTCGGAATGCCGCCCATATTGTAATGGCAGGTCGGGATGACCGGGATCGGCTCCTTGGTCACATCCACACCGGCGAAGATGCGCGCGGTTTCCGCGATGCCCGGCAGGCGTTCGTGAATGACCTTCGGGTCCAGATGCTCCAGATGCAGATGGATATGGTCCTTGTTCGGACCCACGCCACGGCCTTCGCGGATTTCGATGGTCATGGACCGCGACACCACGTCGCGCGAGGCCAGATCCTTGGCGGAGGGGGCGTAGCGCTCCATGAAGCGCTCCCCGGCGGAGTTGGTGACATAGCCACCTTCGCCGCGCACGCCTTCGGTGATCAGGCAGCCCGCGCCGTAAATGCCGGTCGGGTGGAACTGCACGAATTCCATATCCTGCATCGGCAGGCCGGCGCGCAGCACCATGCCGCCGCCATCGCCCGTGCAGGTATGCGCGGAGGTGGCGGAGAAATAGGCCCGGCCATAGCCGCCGGTCGCCAGGATCACCTTCTTGGCGCGGAAGCGATGGATGGAACCATCATCCAGGTTCCAGGCCATGACGCCGACACAGGCGCCTTCGCCATCCATGATCAGGTCGAGCGCGAAATACTCGATGAAGAACTCGGCCTTGTGCTTCAGCGACTGCTGATACAGCGTGTGCAGAATGGCATGGCCGGTACGGTCGGCCGCCGCACAGGTGCGCTGGGCCGGCGGGCCATCACCGAATTTGGTGGTCATGCCGCCGAAGGGGCGCTGATAGATGCGCCCATCCTGGGTGCGGCTGAAAGGCACGCCGTAATGTTCCAGCTCCACGATCGCCGGAACCGCCTCGCGCACCATGTATTCGATGGCATCCTGGTCGCCCAGCCAGTCCGACCCCTTGACGGTGTCATACATGTGCCAGCGCCAGTCATCCGGCCCCATATTGCCAAGCGAGGCGGAGATGCCGCCCTGCGCCGCGACCGTATGGCTGCGGGTCGGGAATACCTTGGTGATGCAGGCCGTGCGCAGACCCTTTTCGGCTAGGCCGAAAGTCGCGCGCAGCCCGGCGCCACCAGCGCCGACGACCACGACATCATAGCTGTGATCGATGATGGGATAGGCCTTGGACATCGCCTTTATCCTCCGAAAGCCGTCTTGAGTACCGAGAAGGCCGCCGCAACCCCAAGGGCCACCGCCAGAAGCTTCACCGCGATCAGGATCGCGAGCTTGGCCATCTCGTTATGGATATAGTCCTCGACCACGACCTGGATACCGAGCTGCAGGTGGTGGAATGTCGCAGCGATCAGCAGCAGCAACAGGACGGCGTTCAGCGGCTGCGCCACGAAGGCGGCGGCTTTGGCTGCGTCCGCGCCGGCAAGCGAGGCGAGCGCGAAGATGAACCACAGCGTCAGCGGCACCAGCGCCACGGCGGTGATGCGCTGCGCCCACCAGTGATGGACGCCTTCCTTGGCGGAACCCAGGCCGCGAACCCGGCCGAGCGGCGTGCGTAAAGACATAATCCTCGTTCCTCCCCGCTCAGCCCATCGACGCGTAAGCGACGAAGGCGGTCACCACGGTCAACAGCACCGCCACGGCCAGACCGAAATGGCCGGACCATTCAGCGGTCTTCAGATCGAAGCCCCAGCCGGTATCCCAGGCCAGATGGCGAATGCCATTGGCCATGTGATAGAACAGGCTGAAGGCCCAGCCGAGCAGGAACAGCCGCCCAAGCCAGGAACCGAAGAAAGCCTGCGCGATGTCGAATTGCTCCGGGGATGTGGCCAGCGCCACCAACCACCAAGTCAGGAAGATCGCGCCGCCGGACAGCGCGATGCCGGTCCCGCGATGCAGGATCGAATAGGCCATCGTCCACTGCCAGCGGTAAACCTGCAGATGCGGCGATAGCGGCCGATTGTCGGATTGCATGACCACCCCTCGATCGGAATTGCGCACCGTCCAGGAAGCGCCACAAGCGCCGGGCGGCCCGCTTTTCTGCCCATACATTACCCAGCCTGACCTTGTCGGTGGCGTTTACCGCCTTGTGCTGCCCGGCCGGGGCCACCGTCCTTTAGCGTGACTTGAACCGCCCGTCCATGCCTTCGGCACTGCAAACGTCGATTCCGTGCTGCAAGAGCTAATTCGATCGTCCCGCCCGACAAGGGGCCTGTCCACCGATTGCAGCATTCGTTCGGCGCAATGCTGCATTGCATCGCCAAGATGTGGTGGTGTCTTCGCAGGCGCTAACGCCGGATATCGTGTTGTGCATAAGCATGTGGATAATAACGGATTACTATCCAGGCAAACCCGCTCCAGTTATCAACAGGAAATTGCGCTTTCATGACAAAATCCGATGGACAAGCCCGGCTTTCAGGGCAATCCTTTTCTTACGCGAGTGCAGGGATACGGCGCTCCATCCGACTTCGATAGGCTAAGATTTCCTCGGAAATCGGTGATCCGCGAATTCGGGGGGAGCGGGGCGTTCCTGATCCGGCCCGGTTCGGCCCCTTCCCGGGGCTGTCGACAGGCCGACATGGATGCGTAAACCTTCATCCCAGCGGGTTCATGGCTTCGTGCCGACCCGGGAATGAAGGGATGGGGCCCGGATCGGCGTCCGTCGCCGCGACCAGATTCCCGCCGGCCCAGCCCGGCATCGGACGGCGCGGCGAACCGGATGATCCCTGATGTCACATCCGGCGTTGCGACGACGGGTGTGAAAGCGGGGGGACGGACGGAACGCCTGATACCGGTCGCCGCGGCACCGTTCGCCTCCGGCCTCATGGCCGCCGGCGGTGCCCGGCAGGGATTGGTCGATACGGGTGCTTGGTGCTTTGCCAGGGTGACCGAGAAGACCCGACGATCCGCCCGATCCCGGCGCATTGCATGGATGATCGCGTGCCGCGCGGGAAGCAGCGCTTCGGCGTTTCGCTTCGGGAGATGTCGGGACGGACGGGTCCCCGCCTGCCCGTATAGGCCGCGAGCCTGGGACACTGCCGTCTCCCAGCCTTCGCGCCCCCGGCATCTCACCGCGTGCGGGCGGTATCCCGGAATCCCGACGGCTTTGCCTGAAGTTCCGATAGTGTTGGAGACGCCGGAAAAAACCGCTGTCACCCCGGCCGGAGCGACAGCGCAGAGCCTGGGTCTACCGCCCTGCAGGCAACAGATCCCGGCTCTCGGAACCCGGTTCCTCGCCCGGGACGACAGCAGTCGAAGGGACGAGACCCCCTCACCCAACCCTCTCCCCCTCGAAAGGGGGCGAGGGCCTGCTCTCATGGAACAACCCTCTCCTGCCTGCGGGAGAGGGTGGCGAGACCCCATCCAGGGGCGAGCCGGGTGAGGGCGCATCCAGCCCACGCGCAAGCACACCCTCACCCAACCCTCTCCCCCTCGAAAGGGGGCGAGGGCCTGCTCTCATGAAACAACCCTCTCCTGCCTGCGGGAGAGGGTGGCGAGACCCCATCCAGGGGCGAGCCGGGTGAGGGCGCATCCAGCCCGCGCGCAAGCACCCCCTCACCCAACCCTCTCCCCCTCGAAAGGGGGCGAGGGCTTTAAACCGCCCGCAAATCCGGCGGCCTCTTTGAATGCTGACAAATCCGGGCTGCTGCGCAGCCGCTTGTCAGCTTCGGCCTTGCTTGCGCGGATTCTATACACCGCCCGCAAATCCGGGGCGCTCCGCGCCCGCTTGCGGGCTAGCGATGCTCCGCCAGCACATGGCCGGCAAGATAAAGCGAGCCCGCGATCAAGAGCCGGCCCGGACGCGGCGCGTCATCGCGCAAAGCGCGCGCGGCCGCCACTACCCCTTCGGCGATATCGGCCGCGATCCCAACCGACCGCCCGGCAGCCGCTGCTTCGGCCGCGCTCAGCGAATTGATCTCGCCCGGGATCGCCACCCCGCGCGCGGAGGCCAGATGCGGCACCAACGGCTTTAGGAAATCGGCGATCGCCTTGGAATTCAGCATGCCATAGATCAGATGCAGCTCGCGCCCATCGGCCGCCTTCCAGGCTTCGGCCTGGCCTGCCAGCATCTGACCCGCCGACTGATTATGCCCGCCATCCAGCACCACAGCCCAATCCGGCCCCAGCACCTCGCAGACCGGACCGCGCGTCAGCGTCTGCATCCGGCCGGGCCATTCCACGGCGGCCGCGCCCTGCACCAGGGCCGCCTCGGGCAGATCAAAGCCCGCGCGGCGCAGCACCTCCACCCCTGCCAGGGCGGCGGCGATATTCTGATGCTGATGCGCCCCGGCCAGGCCCAGCTTCGGGATGACGATGTCGAGCGTGGGGGAGTGATAGCGCACACCCTCGCCCAGCGCCTCGACCCGATAGTCCCGGCCAAACACGCAGACGGGGGCGGCGATCCGGGTCGCCTCCGCCTCGATCACGGCCAGCGCGCCTGCCTCCTGCCAGCCCACCACCGATGGCACGCCGGGCTTCTGGATCGTCGCCTTCTCGTAAGCGATCTTGGCCAGACTGTCGCCCAGGAAGCCCATATGGTCCATGGAGATCGGGGTGATCACCGTCAGCGCCGGTTTCGGTACCACATTGGTGGCGTCGACCCGCCCGCCCATGCCCACTTCCAACAGCACGATATCGGCCGGGGTTTCGGCGAAGGCCTTGAAGGCGGCGGCGGTCGTGATCTCGAAATAGGTGATCGGCGCGCCGTCATTGGCCGCCTCGCACTCTTCCAGCTGCCGCGCCAGCTCGCTTTCCGCGATGATGCGCCCGGCCAGCCGGATGCGTTCGGAAAAGCTGACCAGATGCGGCGAGGTATAGACATGCACCCGATAGCCCGCCGCCTCCAGAAAGGCGCGCAGAAAGGCCGTGGTCGAGCCCTTGCCATTGGTGCCCGCGACATGCACGACCGGCGGCAGCTTCAGATGCGGATCGCCCAACGCCGTCAGCAGCCGTTCGATCCGGTCCAGCGACAGATCGATGATCTTGGGATGCAGCTGGGTCAGCCGCGTCAGCACCTGATCGCTGTAGCGCTTCGTCATGGCATCCGCCTTTCACCCGTCCGTACAGGCGCCAGCGTTTAACCCAGCCTGTGCGGACGGAACAAGCGTTTAGCGCCCCCAGGGGCCGCGCGGAGTCATGGGGGCAGCCTCGGCCAGACCCATCTGGGCCGCCAGCTCCTGCAAGGCACGAATGCGGTTGGCGGTCACCGGATGGGTGGAAAACAGCTTGTCATGCCCATGGGCATGCAGCGGGTTGACGATGAACATATGCGCGGTCGCCGGGTTGCGTTCCGCCGCCGGATTGTCGATCTGCCGCGATCCCTGTTCCAGCCGCGCCAAAGCGGAGGCGAGCCAGAGCGGATTGCCGCAAATCTCGGCCCCGATCCGGTCGGCCTGATATTCGCGCGTCCGGCTGATCGCCATCTGTACCAGCATGGCGGCCAGCGGCGCCAGGATCGCCACCAGAATGGCGCCCACCGCGCCCAGGGGCGAATTGCGGTTGTCATTGCCGCCGAACATGGAGGCGAACATGGCGAAATTCGCCAGCATGGAAATCGCACCGGCCAGCGTCGCGGTGATCGTCATGATCAGCGTATCGCGGTTGCGCACATGGGCCAGCTCATGCGCCATGACGCCGGCGATCTCCTCGCGCGACAGCATGCGCAACAGCCCGGTGGTCGCCGCCACCGCCGCATTGTCCGGATCGCGGCCGGTGGCGAAGGCGTTCGGCTGGTCATTTTCGATGATATAGACCTTGGGCATGGGAAGTTCGGCGCGCTGCGCCAGCCCCTCCACAATGGTATAGAAATTCGGGGCGCTCTGCCGGTCCACCTGTTTGGCATTGTACATCGACAACACCATGCGGTCGGAATTCCACCAGGCGAACAGGTTCATGACGACGGCAAGGCCCAGGGCGATGAACATGCCCTGCTGCCCACCGATCAGGAAACCGGCGGCCAGGAACAGCCCCGTCATCCCGGCCAGCAGGATCGCGGTCTTGGTCGTATTCATCCTCGTCTGTCTTTCCTTGTCCTTACGGGCGGAAACCCTTTCCGCCCAGCTTGCTGCATTAGATGGCTTCGCCGCGCGCGGTACGCAAGATGGCGAAGCCCCTTGTCGCAGGCCCCCGACAGGTCCATTTAGCCCCTGTGAATGCAGCAGCGTGAGGCGATCATGAGCAAGCTGGGCGATCTGTTCCGCGTATCCAGGCCCGAGCCGCGCCGCGAAGGCGCGCCGGCAGGCAGTGCCAATCCGGCCGAGGACCCGGTGTTCGATGCCGAGGTGAAAGGCCAGGATTCCCGGCGCATCGCCGAAATCCAGGCGGAGCTGGCCGGGCGGCAGTGGCGTGCCGAGGCC
>Ga0209066_10001469_pt1 | contig 30931 bp, 26 predicted proteins | sample All_14_2_FD_187198 | JGI IMG/M metagenome (GOLD analysis project Ga0209066, IMG submission 187198) | Freshwater microbial communities in response to fracking from Pennsylvania, USA - Allegheny Zone_MetaG_DW_15 (SPAdes) (version 2) ... | reverse complement strand
CTCGGCCAGATCGCCATGCTGACCGGCCGCAAGATCGCGTGGGACCCGGTCAAGGAGCAGATCCTCAACGACCCCGCCGCTTCGGCCCTGCTCGGCCGCACGCCGCGCGGCCCGTGGGCGCTGGTGTGAGGAACGGGAACGTGGACTCCCGAGACTGAAGAGACCGAATGGACCCGAGAAACCGAAAATCTCCGGTCCGTTCAGCCCCTCAGGTCTCGGGAGTCCTTCTCTTTTCTCTCCCGGCACTCCCTGCTCGCGTGCTACACTCTCGCCACAATCGCGAAAGGAGAATCTCGCATGCAGCAGCCCCAGCAGCCGCTCATCCGGAAACACGGCGGATTCCGTAAACTCACCTCGTTCATGATGTCCACGATCGTCTACTACGGCACCGTGTCGTTCTGCAGGCGCTTTGTGAAAAGCACACGGCAGGCAGATCAAATGACGCAGGCCGCGCGCTCCGGACGGTAAAACATAGCCGAAGGTTCGGAACGCGCCGGCACCTCCTCCGAGACCGAAATCCGGTTGACGGATGTCGCGCGGGCCAGCCTCGTGGAACTCTTGCTCGACCTTGAAGACTACCTGCTGCTCCAAGACATTCTGCCGTGGCCCGAAGATTCCGCCGAGGCGAAGGCCGTGAGCGCCGTACAGGTCGACCGGTTTGATTTCAGCGGGGACATTTCGTACGCCTTCGGAAAGCAGGTGCTTGCCGAAAAAGCCAAGTTCGCCCGCTGGCTCGACTCGGACGATCCGGTCGTGGTTGCAAACGCGCTCATCAACCTCTGCCACCGCACACTCTATTTCCTGCGCCGGCAGGTCGATGCCTTGGGTCAGCGGTTTCTCGACGAGGGCGGCTTCAAGGAACACATGCGGCGCTGCCGCGAAGAGGCGCGGGCGCAGGTCGTTGACGCGCCGGAATGCCCGCTGTGCGGCTAACCCATGCGCCAGTGTACTGCGAAGACCGGCGCGAAAGCAGGCCAACCGTTCTGGGGTTGCTTCGCATATCCCGCCTGCAAAGGCACGCGGGAGTTCGGATCGAAACAGTGAGAGGGTCTTGAGAGACTCCCGTGACCGGAGCATCTCGACTCGCCCTCACACTCCGGTCTCTTCAGTCTCGGGAGTCCATCAAGTCCATCCCCGTCTCTCAACCCGCGCTACTTCGCCAGCGCGACGATCTCTTTGACCTCTTTCGCGCCGAGGTCGCCGAACTCGCCGATCTTCACGCCGCGCTTGCCGAGGCGTTCCGCCACCTGGAGGCCGGCCTCTTCCGCGTCCACGCCGTAGGCCGCGAGCCGCGTCGGCACGCCGACGGCCTGGAAGAAGGCCTCCATCCGGTCGATCGCCTGCGACGCGCGCGACGCCTCGTCGCCCGCCGTGATGCCCCACACGCGCGCCGCGCACTGCGCGAGCCGTTTCTGCTTGCGCGCGAGCTGGTGCCGGTGCACCGCCGGCATGATCACCGCCAGCGTGCGCCCGTGGTCGATGCCGTAGAGCGCCGTCAGCTCGTGGCCGATCATGTGCGTGGCCCAGTCCTGCGCGGCCACGCCGCACCCGAGCGAGCCGTTCAGGCCGACGGTCGCGCACCACATCAGGCTCGCGCGCACCTCGTAGTCGTCGGGCTGGGTCTTGACCTTCGGCGCCTCTTCGATCAGCGTCTGCAGCACCGCCTCGGCCTGGCGTTCGGTCAGCGGCGCGCGGCCCGCGTCGCACATGTACTGCTCCATCACGTGCGCGAAGGTGTCGACGATGCCGTTCTCCACCTGGCGCACAGGCAGCGAGAACGTCGTCTCAGGGTCGAGGACCGAGAACTTCGGATAGCAGTGCGGCGAGGCGAAGGCCAGCTTCTCGCCGGTCGAATCGCGAGAGATCACCGCGAAGGTGTTCATCTCGGAACCGGTTGCGGGCAGCGTCAGCACCGAGCCGAGCGGCAGCGCCGCCGTCACCGGTTTCTTGCCTTCCATGATTTCCCAGGGATCGCCCTTGCCGTACAGCGCGGCCACGGCGATGAACTTCGTCGCGTCCAGCACCGAACCGCCGCCCACCGCCAGCAGGAAGCCGACCCCCTCCGCGCGCGCCTGCGCCGCGGCTTTCATGCAGGTCTCGTAGCGCGGATTGGGCTCGATGCCGCCGAACTCCGTGACCGCGCGGCCAGCCAGCGCCCCGCGCACCTGGTCGTACACGCCGTTCTTCTTGATTGAGCCCCCGCCGTAGGCGATCATCACCTTGACGTCGGCCGGGATCAGCTCCTTCAGTTCCGCGATCATCCCCTTGCCGAACACGATCTTCACCGGATTGTAATACGTGAAATTTTCCATGGCACTCTCCTTGATTTGACTGAAGCGAATTCTAACAAAGCAGGCGGCCGCAGCGAAGGCCTCTTTTGAACATGAAGCCCATGAAGGGACATCGCGTCTCATGCCGGCCTCGCCCAGCAAGTCCTTTCCAACGCTCGAAGCCAGCCTCTTCCCAAGAAGCCGGAAGGGGCTCCGGCTCACTCGGCCAGTTTGACCAGATAGTCCAGCCAGGCGTCCATCCCTTGGCCGGTCTTGGCGCTGAGCTCGAAGATGAACACGCCGGGACGCACCTGGCGCAGCGCCGAACGGCAAGCCGCGGCGTTCCACTCGAGGTGCGGCACCAGATCCATCTTCGTCAGCACCGCCACCGGCGCGGAGGAGAAGAGCGTGGGATACTTGACGGGCTTGTCCTCGCCCTCCGTCGTGGAGAGCAGCGCGATTTTGAAGCTCTCGCCCAAATCGAACGCCGAGGGGCAGACCAGGTTGCCGACGTTTTCGATGAAGAGCAGCTTCACGCCGTCGTCGGCGATCTCCGGCAGCAGCCTCCCGACCTGTTCGGCGTCGAGGTGACAGGCGTTGAGCGTCTCGATCTGCCGCACTTCGGCGCCTCTGCCCATCAGCCGGCGCGCGTCGTTGTCGGTGCGCTGGTCCCCCGTGATCACCGCGCATTTGACCCTGCCTCGCAACCCTTCGAGCGTCCGTTCGAGCAGGAGCGTTTTGCCCGTTCCAGGGGACGAGATCAGGTTGACGGCCACGACGCCGTGGGCCTTCAGCCACGCACGGTTGAGCGCAGCCTGCTCATCGTTCTTCGACAGGATCTTCCGCTGTATGCTGAGGGTCTTCTTGTCGGCCGCCTCATCGTGCGAATGGCTATGCTCATGACCATGCGGCACCCGATGCGCGTGCGTATGCCCGTCATGCGTGTGCACGATCTCCACGCCCTCGCCTTCCCCGCCGCAGCCGCACTCTCTACACATCCGACACCTGCCTTTCATCGGCCTCCATTTCGATCGACAAGATATGGAGCTCACGGCCGGAAATCCACTCCACTTCCCGCGACGCGCACACCGCGCAACCCACGAAACCGTCGTCCGCCACAAACTCGCTGCCGCACTCCTGACACCTCACGCGCACCGGCACCCACTCGACGATCAGCTCGGCGCCTTCGGCCGTCGTGCCCTCCGACACCAGCGGGAACGCGTCCCGCAACGCCTCCGGATCGGCCCCGGACAAGGCGCCCACGGCGATCATCACCTTCGTGGCGCGGGCGGCGCCTTCCGACTTCACCACCTGTTCGATCTGTTCGACCAGGGCCTGAGCGATGGAGAGTTCATGCATCAGCGGCCTCCTTTGTTCGGCGTCCAGCAGATCAGATCCGGGGCCACAGCTCGCCGCGCGGATCATCGGCCGGGCGTTTGTTGCCGAGGTGGATTTCAGTTCCCTTCATCGGCACGGCCAAACACATTTCAGGCTCCTCTTCCAGCCACCACCGCCTGCCCCAATGCGATGCAGCCGTCATTCGGCGGAATCCGCCGGTGGACCACAACCCGGAGTCCCATCGTCTCGAGACGCGGAACCAGCAGCTCGTTCAGCAGACGGTTCATGAACACGCCGCCGCTCAAGGCGATCACGTCGCAAGGGACCTGTTTGACGCCGAAGTCCGCCATCTTCAGCGCCGCTTCCGCAACCGCCCGGTGCGCGGCCAGCGCCCATTCGTTCTCAAGGCCGGCGGTGACGCGCGCGTCGGCGAGCCGCACAAACGCTTCGCGCCAGTCGACGCACAGGAGCCCCTGCGCTTCCGTGATCGAGAAAGGCAGCGCGCCTCGACCGTCTCCCGCAGCGCGCCGTGCGGCCGCTTCAAGCCGGATCGCCGGCTGGCCCTCATAAGTGGCGTCGGCCGGAGCGATTCCCAGCAGCGCCGAAAATGAGTCGAACAGCCGTCCCGCCGCATGGCTCAGCGGCGCGTTCAGTCCTTGCCGGCACTGCTGCCGCCAGACGGCGGCCTCCTCGTCCGACACGCCGAGGCGCCGCAGCATCTGGGGCGAGGGCTCGACGCCGGCCGCCGCCCAGCGTGCGATCACCTGGCGCGCCGGCCGCCGCACCGCCGCGTCGCCCCCCGGCAGCGGCGCCGGCGCGAAGGTCGCGAGCCGCTGGCACCCGCCCGGTCTCACCGCCAGCAGCTCAGCCCCCCAAATCGTCCCGTCGGGGCCAAGCCCCGTGCCGTCCATCACCAGCGCCAGCCCTTCGTCCAGCCCGTGCTCGGCCAACGCGGCGGCCGCGTGCGCGTGGTGGTGCTGAACCTCGACCACGGGGACCCCCAGCTCTTTCGCCAAGCGCCTCCCCATCCGCGTCGCCTGCATGTCCGGGTGCATGTCCACGGCCACGACTTCCGGCCGGCACACGAGGAAACGAGGCAGCAGCCGAGCCACGCGCTCCAGCCCGTCCACCGCCTCGGGCGCCTCGAGGTCCCCGACATGCGGCGACAGCACCACGCGGTCTCCGGCGCCGACCGCGATCGCGTTCTTGAGCTCCGCGCCCATCGCCAGCACGCTCCGGGCCAGAGGCCGGGCCAGCAGCACGGCGTTCGGCGCATAGCCGCGCGCGCGCCGCCACACCTGCGGCGCCCCGCGCTGCAACACGGCGACCGAGTCGTCGGCCCTCAGCAGAATCTCGCGGTTATGGCTCAGATACAGGTCCGCGATGCCCGCGAGTCGGTCGTGCGCCTCTGCGTCGTCCAAACAGATCGGCTCGCCGCCGCGGTTTCCGCTGGTCATCACCAGCAGGTCGAACGGCGGGACAGGATCGCCCTGCAGCGGAACCGCGAGCAGCAGATGCAGCGGCGAGGTCGGCAGCATCACGCCGAGCGTCGCCGTATCGGGCGAAAGCAGGTCGAGCGGAAGCCGCCCCGTTGCCACCGCCTCGGGCAGCACGTCGAGAATCACGATCGGCGCTTCCGGCGAAGTCAGCAGCGCTTCAGCCTCGGGCGGCACCGCGCAGTAGCGCCGCACGGCGGCCAAGTCGGGCGCCATCACCGCGAAAGGTTTATGCGGCCGGCGCTTGCGGCTGCGCAGCCGCGCCAAAGGTTCCCGTCCGAACGCGTCGGCCGCCAGCAGATAGCCCCCGATCCCGCGGACCGCGACCACGTCGCCGCGGGCCAGCGCCGCGCGGCTCTCGCGCACGGGGTCGCCCGCCACTTCGCGGCCAGAGGCGTCTTCCAGCTTCAACTGCGGCCCGCACACGGGGCAGGCGATGCTCTCCGCGTGGAAGCGCCGGTCGCACACGTCCTCATACTCCGCGCAGCAGTCCCGGCAAAGCGGGAAGGCGGCCAGCGAGGTGCGGACGCGGTCATACGGCATGGAGTTGACCACCGTGTAGCGCGGCCCGCAGCGCGTGCAGGTGGTGAAAGCGTATCCGTAGCGGCGATTGCGCGGATCCAACAGTTCCCTTCGGCACTCGCTGCACAGCGCCAAATCCGCAGGGATCACCACAGACGACCGTTCGGAGAACGCGCTCGGCAGAATCCGGAAATCGCCGCTCTCCTCGCCCTCGGCCAGCACGTCCGAAGCGACTTCGCTCAGCGTGTCCAGCCGCGCATGGGGCGGCAGCAGCTGCGGCAGCCGGCTCACGAACGCCTCGACGTCGCGGGCCTCGCCCTCCAGACGCAGCCGCACGTACCCCGAACGGTTCTGCACCCAGCCGCCGAGCCCGTACTCCTGGGCGCGCAAATACAGCGTCGGCCTCAGGCCGACACCTTGGACGATGCCGGTCAGATCGAACGTTCGGATGACTTTCGCGGCGTGCATTGCGCCTTCATTGTGTCGCAAAACGCCCTCAGCGTCAACAGGTGTGTTCCGGGAAGAGTCTGGCCTTGCAAGCGGCCTCCGACTATAATAGCGTTGTTTTCCAACGAAACGCCTTACGACGTGATCGGCCAGGAGGTAGCCATGAGCATGGACGCCATTCCGAGTGTTGCGCTCTGCACGGGGACAGTCCTCATCGTCGTTCTCGCCATGGAGGCCGGCTTCCGGCTGGGGCGCGCCACCCACCGGCGCTCGAAAGGCGAAAAAGAGTCGCCGGTCTCCTCCATCGAAGCGTCGATCCTGGGCCTGCTGGCCTTCATGCTGGCCTTCACGTTCGGCATCGTCTCGAACCGCTTCGACGAGCGCAAGGCGCTGGTGCGACAGGAGGCCAACGCCATCAACACGGCCTTCCAGCGCTCGGCGTTCCTGCCGGAGCCGGAGCGGATCCGGACGGCCAGTCTCCTGCGCGCCTATGTGGAGCAGCGATTGACCGCGGTCCTGTCGCGTGACGTCGGCCAGATGAACCGGATGCTGGCCGACTCGGAGCGGACCCAGCGCGAGCTGCTGGACATCGCGGTGGCGCACGCCCGCAGGGAGATGGGCTCGGACATTTTCGCGCTCTACATCGAGGCGCTGAACGAGGTCGTCAACTGCCACCGTCTGCGCCTGGCCGTGGGGCTGCAGACGCGCGTGCCGGCCGCCATCTGGCTGGTTTTCTACGCGCTGATCATCCTCGGCATGTTCGGCGTCGGCTACCAGACCGCGATCGCCGGCTCACGCCGCACCCTGGCCGGACCGATCCTGGCGCTCTCCTTCTCGCTGGTGATCACCCTGATCGCCGAGTTGGACCGCACGCGCAGCCGCTATATCCCGGTGCCGCAGCACCCCATGCAGAACCTTCTGGACCGGATGCCCCCCGCCCCGCCGCCTTGAACCCGAACGCAACCCCTAACGGAGCCCCTTCCGGTTTGCCCGCGAGCGGGTTTTCCGGTATACTGGAGTCCTATGAACACGACAACGCCCTTCACCAAAATCCCGATTGGCGTGTCCGCCTGCCTGTTGGGCGAGAAAGTGCGCTTCGACGGGCAGCACAAGCACGACCCCTACCTCACCGACACGCTGGGCCCCTACTTCGACTACGTGCCGGTCTGTCCGGAAGTCGGGTGCGGCCTGTCGGTGCCGCGCGAATCCATGCATCTCGTCGGCACGCCGGAGAGCCCGCGTCTGATCGGCAACAAGACCGGCACCGACTACACCCGGCAGATGCAGGAGTACTGCGACCGGACGGTCGACGCGCTGAAGACGAAGAACCTGCACGGCTTCATCTTCAAGGCCCGCTCGCCCTCGTCCGGACTTTTCCACGTGAAGCTTTACACCGAGGAGGGCGAGCCGACCAACCGTTTCACCTCGGGGCTATTCGCCCGCGCCTTCACCCGCGCCTTCCCCACCCTGCCGTGCGAGGAGGAGGGGCGGCTCCACGACCCCGACCTGCGCGAGAATTTCATCGAGCGGGTGTTCGCCCTGAAGCGCCTGCGCGACGAGGTTCTGGCAGCGCCCACCGTGCGCCTGCTTCAGGAGTTCCACGCCCAATCCAAATACCTGCTCATGGCGCACTCGCCCGAAGGCCTGCAGGAGCTCGGACGGCTCGCCGCCGCGGCCATCCCCGCCAACCTCGCCGAGACGCTGACCGCCTACGAAACGCGCTATCTCGCGGCCATGGCGGAGCGCGCGACAGAGGGGCGGCACGTGAACGTGCTCCAGCACATGCAAGGCTACTTCACCGAGCATCTCACGCCGGAGGAGCGCGAAGAGCTGGCCTTTGTGACGGACGAATATGCGCGCGAGCAGGTGCCGCTGATCGTGCCGGTCACCCTGTTCCGGCACTACATCTTCAAGTATCAGATCAGTTACCTGATGCAGCAGCACTACCTCTACCCGCATCCGGCGGAGCTGAAGCTGCGCAATCACGCATAGTTGTGCATGCCGGCGAAGAGGCGCGAGACGTTGATCCACGTCAGGGTCAGCACCACAAACAGCAGGCCCAGCCACAGCAGCGCCGCCAGCGCCTGCGGCGCGCGCACGCCGTTCTTCAGGCGATAGTGAAAATAGCCGCCGTACATGAGCCAGGTCGCCAGCGACCACATCTCCTTGGGGTCCCATTGCCAATAGTGGCCCCAGCAGATCTTACCCCAGAGCGAGCCCAGCAGCAGGCCCAGCGTCAGCAGGACAAATCCGGCCGCCGCCGTCTGCCGCGTGGCGGCATCCGCCAGGCGCACGCGGGCCGCATCGTCGGGCTCACGCAGCAGCGGCAGCGACATCAGCGCCGCGCGGGCCAGCATCACGTATCCCGCCACGTAGCTCGCCACGTGCGGAATGAACAGCGGGCTCTGCAAGGCCGGCGGCAGCCGCCGCACCTCCTCGCCGAACACAAAGCCGGCGGGAAAGAGAATCAGCGCGCCGAGCAGCGCGTCCTGCCCGTCCGTATCGAGCCCGTTTTTCCAGCGGCTCCACTGCGACAGCGGCCAAAGCGCGGCCGCCATGCACAGGAAAAATTCGAACAGGTTCTGCATCGGCGGGTGCCCGGTGTGCAGGCCGCGCCACACGACAGAGGCCACCGCCGCCACAAAGCCCGCGCCCCAAAGCATACGCCCTGCGGCCCTCAGCCCGCAGCGCCGCGCCACCGCCGTCGCCGCGAACAGCGCCAAGGTCAGGTAGATCAGCCCGCCCTGCAAGGTCATCTTCACCATCATGACGGCACCTCCCTCACGTCCGGCGCCTTCAAGCGGAAGACTCTGACCGCAAAGAGCAGCACGCCCGCAAAAAGCACGACAAATCCCGCGTACACGGCCGGCAGGCCCGGATCGCGGATGAACTGCAGCACCGTGTAGGTCACGGGGCGCCCCATCATGTCGGTGCTCTCGCCCCAGCTCGTCTGGTAAATGTGATACCCGCGCACGTAGGCCGGATGGTTGACGCGCACATTCTCCACGTAGGGCGCCTGGCCCGGCTCGGTGATCGTCACCCGGCTGCGGTACTCGCGCACCGGCGCATCGCGCCCCGCCTCGATGTCCTGCGCGTTACGCTCATAGCGTTCGACAAAGAAATGCTCCAGCCTGACGGAGAACGGGGCGCGGCCGACGAAGTTGGTCAGGTAAGGACCGTCCCACAGCTTGTCCGAGACGTCGCCGTCGATGAGCGCCATCGAGCCGGACGAGGGCCGTTCGGGCGTGGCCGTGCGCACCGCCTGACGCCCCGCCAGCCAACCTCCCAGGATCAGCGCGCAGCCCAGATGCAGAAGGACGGAATCGAAGCGCCTGCGCCGCAGGGCCCTCAGCCCGTTGAAAGCCAGAGCGGCCGCCAGCACCGCCGTCCCCGTCAGCATCGCCGGCTGCGCCATGAGCGCGCCCGAGCGGTCGGGTCCGGGAAACGCCAGCGCCACCGCGCCGAGCGCGAGCGCCCAGCACAGCCACGCCGCTGCGCCAGGCCCCGTCACTTTGTTGATCAGGCTCATCAGACCTTCTTGACCGTGTCGACTTCCAGCTCGACCAGCAGATTGTCGCGGCAGACGTCCGCCTCGATCGTCAGCAGCGGCAGCGACTCCAGCTGGTGGTTCCGGAGCCAGGTCTGCCACGTTTTCAGATAGGAGGCCTTCTTCAGGTACATCACCGCGCGTGTCGCGTCTTTCCAGCCCATGCCGCGTGAAACCAGAATCGCCTCCACGACGTCCATGGTCAGCTGGATCTGCTTCTCCACGTCGCCCACGTGGGCGGTGGCGCCGCCGGGCTCGATGCTGGCCGTGCCCGACACCATCAGCGTGCGGTATTCGGGCGTCCCGATCTCCACCGCGCGGCTGAACGAACTGCCGTACTCCAAGGCGGCGCACTGCAGCGGCGAGGGGATCGCCTCGACCGTGACCGCGCCCCGCACCTTAGGCCGCACCGCGATGGCGCACGCCGTGATGGCCGCGCCGCAGAGGTTCGCGCTGCCGATGCCGGTGCTCGCGGGCACCAGGCCGTCGTACACCTTGCGCGAACGGAAGAAGGCGTCGCGCGCCCGGTTGAACGGATCGTACCACTCGAGGATTCTGTCCATGTAGAGCCACGTCCGCGCCACGTTCGCAAACGTCATGCCGACCTCAGACAAGGCGTCCTCGATGCCTTCGAAAACCGCCGTGGTCTGCGCCTCGCGCGAGGCGGTCAGATCCGGCGGCAGCACGCCGGTCAGGAGGCAGTACTCGGCGAAATCGTCCTCGTAGCGGACGCCCACGCTGCAGCCGTGGCGGCGGATCAGCCGCGGCTCCGCATGCTCGACCACGAGCCGCTGGTACACCGCCGGCAGCTCGCCGGTCCCGCCGCACAGCCAGAGCTGAGGGGTATCGGTGCCCTTCGCGCCGACCGCCGCGCGCGCGAGCTCGTCCCGGCTGCCCCATCCCGTCTGGGAAAAAGCGCGCCCGTGAACCACGGGCGGAAGCCCCCGCCCGACATCCAGCAGCCCCATTTCCTGACGCCGCCTCACACCTCCATGCACAACACCCATTTCCGTTGCTCCCTGATTACACACACCACAATCCGTCCATGCCCGCGCGCTCAGTACGACAGGATATAGTCGGCCAAGGCTTTGATCTCGTCGGGCGTGAGATTTTTCGTGACGCCGTGCGCATCTTTCGGATTGCACGTCGTCAGTAGCTCTTCCATCGTCAAGGCGCGGCCGTCGTACAGGTACGGAGCCGTCCTCCAGTTCTCGACGAGCGTCGGCGTGTCGAACTCGCGCCCCTCTTCATTGCCGACGCCCAAGCCCAAGTCATACTTCTTGAGGTTGGTGAAGAGCCGCTCGCCGTCGGGGCCGTCCTTGCTCGACGGGTGGCACTCGCGGCAACCGGCCTTCTTGAACAGCTTCTCGCCCTTCTTCGCGCTCTTGGAGAGCGAGCCCTTCACGAGATACGGGCTCGGCACCGGGCGCAGCGACATCGCGTAGGCGTCAAGGCACAGGGCATCCTCTTCCGGGCGCACCACGAACTGGATGTGGGTGAGCCCCTTGCGGTTGCAGGTCTGCATGTCGGCCCGGATGCCGGTCACCATGGTCGGCGGCGTCAGGTGCGAATAGATCATGTTCTTGGTCTGCTTCGGGTTGCCGATGCCGTCGTTGACCAAGTCCCAGTTCAGTCCGTCCGTGCGGCCGTCCGGATGGCAGCTCGCGCAGCTCTGCCACTGCTGGAAACACATCGCGCCGTCGTTCCACAACATCTCGCCGCGGCGCACCCGGTCCTTGCCCAGGTCCACGGCCGCGCCCAGCGCGAGCAGCCCCGGCTTGGCGACCGCCTCGCCCAGCTTGACCTGTGCCAGCGCGTCGTTGAAGTAAAGCGCCGCGTACACCGTGTCACCCACCACCGCCAGCCCGCGCGGGCCATCGCCGCCCACTTTGATGCGGCGCCGGATCGTCACCAGGAACGAGAGGTCGTTGGGCACATCGGCGGCCGACTTGGTCACCTCGGTGACCTTTTCGTTCTTGGCCGCCTTGTCCAGCCGCGCGTGGAAGGCCTCGCGGTCGATGACGCTGACTTCGCGCGTGCCGGCATGCGCCACGATCAGGCTCTTGCCGTCGGCGGAGACCGCCACGCCCCAGGGATTGGCCGCGCCCAGATCCACGTCGTCGAGCAGCGCCGTGTTGACGTAGTCGCCGGTCGCGCCGTTGAACACGCTGAGCCCCGCCGTGTTCATCCAGCCGCGCTCGAGCTGCGTGGTCGGCAGCTGATAACGCCCGAAGGTGTGGGTCACGTACACCGACTGCCCGTCCGGCGAGGCGCCGATGCCGCGAACGCCCGTCGAGCCGTTCGGCAGCAGGATGTTCTTGACCACCTTGTTGGCGGCCGTGTCGATCACCGAGACCGAAGCGGCGACCACATCGTCCGTGGCCCGGCAGGCCGGCAGATGGTTCGCCACGAAGAGCAGCTTGCCGCCCGCGCCGAGCACCGCCGCGTGCGGCTCGCGCAGCACCGGGATCACGGCTTTGACCTTCATGGACGCCGCGTCCACCACGGACACGCTGTTGTTGAAGCGGTTGACCAAATAGACCGTCGCCCCGTCCGGGCTCACCACCGGCGCCATCGGCGTATGGCCAGTCTCGACCTTGGCCACGATCTTGCCGTCCGGCCCCAGCTTGAAAAGCACCCCGTCCACGCCGCCGGCCGCCACATACACGGTCCCGTCGGCAGCCACCGCCACGCCCGCGGGCTCACGCTTGAGCTTCCACTCGCCCGTCACCTGGCCGCCCGCGACATCCAGGACCAGCACCTTGCCGGCCGTCGCCGCAGTCACGTAGATCGTCTTCCCGCCCGGCGCAACCGCCAGGTATTCCGGCGAAAGATAGCTCGCCGCACAAACCGTTCCCGCGACCCCCGCCGCGACCCACCCGAAAAACGCTCGTTTAAGCACCTTCATCCTCGCTCTCCTCATCCGCACCCGGTGCGGCCCCCGTCCCCGTTCACCCCTCAAACCGTCCGGCCGACCGCCTCGGCCAGCGCGCGCAGCTCCCGGACCACCCGGTAGAACATCTCCGGCGTCTCGCTCTGGTCCCCGTCGCACAGCGCCAGGTCCGGATGCGCGTGCACCTCCATCATGATGCCGTCCGCGCCGCACGCCACCGCCGCACGCGACATGGCCGGCACCAGCGACGCGCGCCCGGTCCCGTGGCTGGGGTCGACGATCACCGGCATCCACGTCTTCTCCTTCAGCAGCGGCACCGCGCTCAGGTCCAGCGTGAAGCGCGTGGCGGTTTCGAACGTCCGGATGCCGCGCTCGCACAGCACGACCCGCCGCGAGCCGGCGTCCAGCACGTACTCCGCAGCGTACAGAAATTCCTGAATTGTGGCGCTCATGCCGCGCTTCAGCAGCACCGGCTTGCCGCAGGCGCCGGCGTCGCGCAGCAGCACGGAGTTGTGCATGTTGCGGGAGCCGATCTGGAGCATGTCCGCGACCGCGGAAACCAGCGGCAGGTGCGCCGACTCGAGGACCTCAGTCACCACGGGCAACCCCGTGAGCGCCCGGGCCTCGGCCAGAATGTCGAGCCCTTTCTCGCAGAGCCCTTGGAACGCATACGGCGACGAGCGCGGCTTGAATGCCCCGCCCCGCAGCATGGAGGCGCCGGCCTCCTTCACCGCGCAGGCGATCTCGAGCATCTGCTCCCGGCTCTCGACCGTACAGGGCCCGGCGATCAGAACCAGCCGCGAGCCGCCAAAGACGGCCTCACCGACTTCGACGCGCCCGTCCCCTTCCCCCGCGTTGTTCTTCTCGAATATCATGGTGTCACACAATCCCAGCCAAGCCGCGACGCGGCCGCACGAGCCCGTGTCCCCCCCGGGGCCGCCCTGCGGCCGATCCGACGCAACTCTTCACTGTACGGCAGTATACCGCATTTTTGTCGCGGCAAGCAAGCCCCGAACCGGCAAAATCCCCCTCCCGGAGCCCTCTCAGGAGGGCTGCAGAATGTTGCCCGGACCGCCCCCGTCATCCACGCTGAACAGCCACCAGCGGGCCGAGCGCGCGCGGCCGCGGGCGCGCCGTTCGAAATAGATGCTCATCGTCTCGCCGGCCTCGGTCACGACCTCGAACCCGTGCTTGCTCACGTAACGCTCGCCGCTGCCGTGTCGGCAAGGTGCGGTCTCGCGCCACGTGCGCAGGACCCGGCTCACGCGCACGCGCGTGCCGCGCCAGATGAACTCGCCCGGCAAACCGGGCTCTCCCGCGGCCATCCGCCCGGGGTCAAAGGTCTCGGCAACCGGCTTGAGCGACTCCCCCACAAACCGTTTCATGGCCCCTCCCTTCGGCGCCCCGCCGCCGCCCCGAGGCGCAGGCTCAGTCGCGCGGGGCAACCTTGAGCAGCCGGCCCTCGCGCAGGCGGACCCGCTGCATCACGATGCCCAGCTCCTCTTCATAGCGCCGGGCCAGCTGCGTCTCGGCCCCGGTGAACAGCGTGACCGCCACGCCCGCAGCCCCGGCGCGGCCCGTGCGCCCCACGCGGTGCAGATAGGCCTTGCTGAGCGTCGGCACATCGAGATTGAAGACGTGCGTCACCCCGGCGATGTCGAGGCCGCGCGCCGCGACGTCTGAAGCGAGCAGCACCTGGGCCCGCCCGCTGCGGAAATCCTCCATCGCCTGTTTGCGGTCCGCCTTGTCGAACGCGCCGTGCAGCTGCGCGACCGGCACGTGGTGATAGGCCAGCTTGGCCGCCACGATCTCCGCCGTCTCCGTTCGGTGCACGAACACGATCGCGCGCTCGGGCTGCAGGGCGTGCAGCAGGCTGCGCAGCACGTCGGGCTTGTCCCGCTCCTCGCAGACCAGGCCGAAGTGCTCGATGTTCGGGTTGACCGGAGCCGCCGCGGTCTGCAGCATGACCAGCGCCGGCGCGAGCGCCGCGATCACCTCCGAGCTCTGCGGCTGCTGGGTCGCCGAAACGAAAACCAGCTGGCGGTCGCGCGGCAGGACGTGCAGCAAGTCGCGGATCGCAGGCAGGCTCTCTTCGACCAGCAGCCGGTCGGCCTCATCGATCACCAGCGTCTTCACCTGGTGCGCCTTGAGCTTGCCGAGCTGGATCAGCTCGCGGATGCGGCCGGGCGAGCCGACCACGATGTGCGGCTTCTTCTTGAGCTTTTCGATCTGCCGGTCGATCAGCGTGCCGCCGACCAGCAGGAGCGTCTGGATCGGCCGTCCCGCGTTCTGCGCCAGATCGCAGCACTGGCGCTGGATCTGCAGCGCCAGCTCGTGCGTGGGCGCGACCACCACGAGCTGCGTCCCCGCCAGCTTGGGATCGATGCGCCCGAAGAGCGGCAGCAGGTAGGCCAAGGTCTTCCCGGTTCCCGTCTCGGCGTTCAAATACGCGTCCTTCCCGGCCGAAAGCACGGAAAAGGCGACCGCCTGGATCGGCGTCGGCTCGGTGATCTTCTGTTTTTCCAGAGCCGCGATCAGCTCCGGACTCACGCCCATGTCAGAAAAAGTCATGCCCGCAGTATGCCACGTTTAGCGCGGGTCTGCACGGACGGAGTGTCCGCATTTTCTTGTTACCCGTGCGGCACCGCTCTGCTAAACTACGCCCGCATGAATGCCTTCGTTTTCGACATGGACGGCGTGCTCGCCGACAACTCGGACTTTCATGTGCAGGCCTGGACGGCCTACTCCCTCCAGTACGGCCGCGAGCTGACGGTCGACGACATCAAGCGCCGCCTGGGCTTCAACAACCGCGAGTACATGCGATTCGTGCTCGGCCGCGAGCCGACCGAGGCCGAGGTCACCCGCTCGACCGTCGAAAAAGAGGCGCTCTACCGCGAGATCTACCGGCCCCACCTGATCGCGCCCCCCGGGCTGCTCGCCCTGCTGGAGTTCGCGAAGCGCTCCGGCATCCTGTGCGGCGTCGCGACCTCCGCGCCCGACGACAACGTGCGTTTCACCCTCGACGGCCTCGGCATCCGCCCCTACTTCAAAGAGGTGGTCGACGCCGGACAGGTGACGCATTGCAAGCCCGACCCCGAGATCTACCTGCTGGCCGCGAAGCGCCTCGGGCTCGCCCCTGCGCAGTGCCTGGTTTTCGAAGACGCCATCGCCGGCATCCAGGCCGCGCGGGCCGCGGGCATGAAGGTGGTGGCGATCACCACCTCCTACTCGGCCGAGGTCCTGCGCGAGCACGGGCCGGACGCCATCATCGCGTCCTTCGAGGACCTTGCCGCTCCCTCGCCGGCAACCGCGCTGATCGAGACGCTCACCGGCCGGCGGCTCGACCTCACATCCCCGCGCGGATGATCAGCCCCAGGCCGGCCACGAACAGCACGAACATCGCGAGGTTGAGCGCGTTGGACGCTTTGGGCGCGCCCTTGAACTCTTTCCAGATCAGGATGCCCCACAGCGCGGCCACCAGCGTCGCGCCCTGGCCCAAGCCGTAGGAGACCGCCGTGCCGGCCTTGCCCGACGCCACCAGGCTGAGCGCCATGCCGATGTTCCAGACCGTGCCGCCCAAGATGCCGACCGCGTGCAGCCGCGGGGTGCCCAGCGAAAAATAGGCCGACGGCGAGACCGGCTCGCCGCGCACGGGCTTGAGCGAAGCGACCGTGTTCCAGAGAAAGTTCGAGACGAACAGCCCGGCCGCGAACACCACCAGCGCCGTGTACGGCGTCATCAGCCCCGCTTCGGGCACCGCGAAGTTCTTGACCATGCCCTTGGAAACCAGCCCGAAAAAGCCCGCGCCCATCAGCGCGCCGGCGATCACGGAGATCGCGATGCCCAAGCCGGAACCGCCCCTCTGCGAGCCCCCCGCCTTCGACGCGACCAGCTTCTTGTACGCCAGGGCGTTCAGAACGATGGCCAGCGCCACAAGGGCCACGCCCGCAAACAGCAGCACCGGGTCGCCCTTGGGGTTGAACCAGTAAGTCTGAACCACGCCCAGCACCAACGCGAGCCCGATGCCGATCGGGAACGCCACCGCCAGACCCGCCAGATCGATGGCGATGACCAGCAGGATGTTCGCCAGGTTGAACAGCACGCCGCCGAGAAAGGCCAGCCCGAGGTGGCCCAGCCCCGCCTGACGGATGTCGGCAAGGAAGCCGCGCCCCTCCGCACCGCAGCTGCCGAGCGTGAACGCGAACAGCAGCGAGCTCAGCAGGATGCCGATCCCGTAGTCCCAGTAGAACAGCTGATACTTCCATTTGTCGCTCGACGCCAGCTTCTGGGTGTTGCCCCACGACCCCCAGCAGAACATCGTCACCACGCACAGCGCCACCGCCACCGCATAATTCTCAACGAAGAACATACCGACCTCCTCTAAGAAGTTCGTTAGTGCGTGAGTTCATTGGTGCGTGAGTCCGTCGAACTCACTCATGAACCACCGCACTCATGAACTATCGCACTCATGAACTATCGCACTAATGAACTAACGAACTACCGAACTCCCCAACTCCTCCCGCCTTGGCGCCGACGCCTGCGCGCCCATGCGCGTCACCGAAATCGACGCCGCCTTCGCGGCAAACCGAACCGCCTCTGTCAGCGGCTGGCCTTCCGTCAGCGCCACCGCCAGCGCGCCGTTGAACACGTCGCCCGCCGCCGTGGTGTCCACCGCCTGGACCGGAAACGCCGGGATCAGCGTACAGGATCCGCCATCGCAAACCAGCGCGCCCTTTGCGCCCAGAGTGATCACCACGCGGCGGACCCCTTTGGCGATCAGCGCGACGGCCGCCTCCTGCGCGGAGGCCACGTCCGTCACGGGGATGCCCGTCAGGAGCTCTGCCTCGCTCTCGTTCGGCGTGATCAGGCTGAGGCTCGCGAACAGTTCGGCCGGCAGCGGCCGGGCCGGCGCCGGGTTAAGGATCACGGGCACGCCCTTGGCAGCCGCCCACTGCGCCGCACACAGCACTGTGTCGACCGGCGTCTCCAACTGCATGAGCAGAACGCCAGCCGTCTCGATCGCATCACGCGCGACCGCGATATCGCCGGGGCGCAGGGCCCCGTTCGCGCCGGAAGCGACCGCGATGCAGTTCTCTCCCTTGCCGTCGACCATGATCAGCGCGACGCCAGACGGCTCGCTCGCGTCCGTCAGAACATAGTCCGTGCGGATGCCCTCTTTCGCGAAGAGCGCCTTCGCCTCGCGCCCGAACAGGTCGTCGCCGACCTTCGCGACAAAGGTCACCTCGCCGCCCAGGCGCGCCGCGGCCACCGCCTGATTCGCGCCCTTGCCGCCCGGATTCATCAGGAACCGACCGCCCAAAATCGTCTCGCCCGGCGCGGGGATCCGCTCGGACTTGACGACCATGTCGGTGTTGGTGCTACCGATAACCAAAACCTTTTCCATTTGACCTCCAAGCGCGATTAAACGCCGAACGCTGAACGCCCAACTCTGAACGTCGAAGTATTCCATACCGTTCAGCGTTCGGAATTCGATGTTCAGCGTTCAGCGTTATTTTTCCTCACCCACAATGTTACCCGCATATTCAACCGGCTCCTCACGGCAGGCATTGGTGCGGGCCGTCCGAAGGCTCGCCACAAATATCCTCAGCAACTCCTCAGTCTCCTGAAGCGCAGCGCCAAGCAACTCGCACTCCGCCAGCAAAGGCACCCGCTGAATGAGAAGTAACCAGCGGCGAGACTCCCTCAATTCCTTATGACAGATACCCAGCTTGTGAATGAAATCGTTGCGGGATTCCGCACCTTCGGCTTCGCCATGATTGGGAAGCGGTGACGTGCCAGACCGAAGCAACTGACCTGCTATGTGATTCCCCGCCCTTGTGTTCGGCAGCTTTTCAACCAGCCGCACGATCAGCGCCGCATATTCCAACAGCCGCTCTTCCAAGTCATATTTTTTGTCAGCCATTCGCATCTCCTTCTTCTAAGTTTAACGCCGAACGCTGAACGCCCGGCTCTGAACGTCGAAGTATTCCATTCCGTTCAGCGTTCGGAGTTCGACGTTCAGCGTTCAGCGTTTATCAATTATTGTTCCCGCTCACCGCGATCTCCGCCCAGCTCGCCGCCTCGTTGCTCCAGCCGGTCGGCTGGTTGAACAGCTCGAGCTTCACCGTCTTGCCGCGATACGGCGACAGCCCGATCACAAACGTCCTGAACTCGCTCGCCTTCCCGCCCACGTCCGTCTCGAGCGCCAGCTCGCCGTCCACCCTGACGATCAGGCGGAAGTCGCCGTTCGGCGCATGGGCGACTTTCACCGTGAGCCGCGGATCGCCCTCCGGAACCTTGACGGATTTCGAAAGAATCACCGGCTCGCCTTTTTTCGGCGGGTGCGTGACCAGCACGTTGTACGTTTGTCCCACCTGCTCGCGGTAGCCGGGGTTCATGTCCGGCGCGTTCTCCGACGATTTCCAGCCGGGAAAGCAGACGTCCAGCACCTTCTGCACCCGCCGGGTGGGATCAGGGTCCGCGAACTGTGCGGCAGAGTACACCTTGATGGGAAACTTGATCTTCGCCATCTCTTCCGGCGTGAACAGGGAGTTCGCGACAGGTCCCGGAGACCAGCTCAGCGCCAGCGCGCCCGGCTTAGCCGGACGCACGGGAATCACGAACGCCTCTTTGCCGTCCGCGCCCTTTTCGACGCGTCCGCCCTGCTGCGCCACGACCTGCCTCGCCAACCGCTCGCACACGTCCAGCAGCGCGGGCACGCTGTACGCCGTGTAAGAGAACTTCGGCTCCAGCTTCAGCTCTTGCGTGTAGCAGGTCGGCAGCTTCGAAAAGCCGGTCATCGCGCCGAGCACGCCCGCGGCGCTCGACGGGTTGCAGTCCGAGTCGTAGCCGCCGCGCATCGAGATCACCACCGTCTTTTCCATGTCGCCCTGACCATACAGCAGCCCGAGCAGGATCATGGCGCCGTTGATCTTCACGTCGATGCCGCCGTTAGAGGCTTTCTGATAGGCCGGATCCTTGCGGTATTTCTGCAGGCAGAGCACCCACGCCTTCTGCCAGTCGTCCGGATTCTCGCGATACCAGCGCACCATGTCCCTCACCATCTCCGCGTACTGGCTGTCGGCCGGAATGCAAGCCAGGCCGGCGTCGACCACCTTGAACAGGTCGCCCTCGAAGAACGCCTCGGCATACATCCCGCCCATGAACTGTCCGCCGTACACGCCGTCGCCGTAGTTCATCAGCCGGCCGAATTTTTCGCCCATCGCGATCACCGCGTTCGGCAGCCCCGGCGCGATCAAGCCCGCGAAGTCCGCCTCGATCTGATAGTCGATGTCGTTCGGGCACCGGTTGTACTGCGGATGCGAGGAGTCGGGCGGCGCGATGCCCTTGCGCAGGTTCGTGCGGCCGGCGTCGTTGGCGCACCAGAGCGCATACTCGCTGTTCGCAAAATCGATGCCCGCCTGCCGGATCGAGACGTCCAAGCCATACTGCTCCATGGAGCGCAGGAAGGTCATCTCCACGTAGAGGTCGTCCTGCCCGAAGGCCTGGTTGATCATCTCAGGCGTCCACTGCGGCACCTTGTCCTCGGGAATCACCGTGTCGTTCCATTTGAACTCCGTGGGCGCGCCCCAGACCACCCCGATGATCTGCCCGACCCAGCCGCCTTTCATCCGGTCGCGGTATTCCTCCACGGAGAGCCGCCGCTCCTGCGCGGATGCCATGGCCGCCACAGACACAACCGACAGAACGGCCAGACTTTTTCTCACGTTGGACATATGATCTCCCCCTCGTAGTCTTTCCCGACAGCCTCTCCTCTCACTTCCCGGGTGGCGCCACGCTCAGCTGCACGATCGCCTCGCGCACGCGGGCGGCCTGTTCGGCGCTCATCGTCAGGAAACGGTCGCGCCCCTTGCCGTCGCGCGCCGGCCGGAACCACGTGGCGCCGTTGTCCTCGACCGTGACCGTGCCTGCGGGCGACAGCCCGAAGTAGCCCCGGTCAGGAAAGACGGCGACCAGCAGCGATGTCGGGTCCCACGTCGGGCGGTCATGAGGAGGCGGGTTGTAGAGAACGTACGACTCTTTGAGCGGGTGATGTTTCACGTACTCGAGGTCCTGCTCGATGGACACGTGGGGGAACGCCGCCGCCACCCCGATCTCGTAGCCGCTCCACACCACCGGGGTCGGCCAGTTCTTCGCCAGCGACTGCGCCGCGGGAATGTCCTTCACCACGTTGTACTCCAGATGGCGCGTGTTCCAATCCACCGTCTGGAACGCGCCGGCCATGATCGACAGGACCTTGACCTTTTTCGCGATCAGCTCGCGCCCGCCGAGCGGCGACGCCGCGTCCGGCTGCGACGCGAGCAGGCGCTGGAAGTTGGTGAAGAAGCCGGTCTGCACCAGCACCACGCTGTTGTCCGGCTGCGCGGCGAGCAGCTTGCGGAGCAGCCCCACCGCCTCGGGCGCATCGGCCCCGCTCGCCAGGTCGTGCGGATAGCGCAGGCTTCCGTCCTCGTTCTTGGCATCGGCCAGCAGATTGAACTTGCCGGGCTCAGGCGTGGCGCCGTTCCTCACGACCCCGATCAGCACGTCGGGCCGGCCGTAGAAGGTGTTCACCGCGTCCACGAACGCGGCCGCCTGCGGATGGTCCTTCGTGACGGTGACCGCGAGCAGGTCGACCATCCCGCGCGACTGCAGCGCATGGATCATGCACAGCGCCATCACGTCGTCCGTATCGTTGCCCATGTCCGTGTCGAAAACCAGCTTCACGGGCTCCGCCTGCACCAAGGACACCGCAAACGCCCCTACCAGCCAACACCATTTTCTCATCGCGTCTCCTTTTTTGCGCCACGCCATCAACACGGCATGGTCCGTTTGTAGAACAAAAGCCGGGCCTTCTCAAGAAGGAACCCGCTCGCGACGAAAAAACCTGCATAGCCATTTTCCACGCTTCGGACCGCAAAGGCCCCAGCGCCATCGGGGCTCGCACCCCTAAGCCAGCTCCCATCCCTTTCGGCACGCTTCACGGATGAAGGCGTCCGCCTCCGGCGCGTTCGTCGCCTTCATGGCGGCCGCGTCCCACCGGATCTTTTTGCCGACGCGCAACGCGACGTTCCCCAGCAACACGAGCTCGGTCAGGCGTGCCCCGTACTCGAAGTTCGCGCTTGCCGCCGGCCCGCCTTTGCAGGCGGAGAGCCAGTCGGAGTGATGGCCTTTGACGCGGGGCAACGTGGGCGCGGGCCGCTTGTACGCCTTGTGCAGCGCGAGCGGCAGCAGCCGCGGGGCTCCCCCATAGGGCGGGCAGGTGAGAAAGCCCTTGTCGCCGACGAGCAGCAGGCCTTCGGTCGTGTCTCCCAGTCGCTGCCGCGGATCGTCCGCATCGATCCCTTCCGGCACCGGCGGGCGCAGGCCGCCGTCGTACCAGGTCATCTTCACCGCAGGCCGGTCGCCGCTCGGCCCGAATTGATAGGTGTAGAAACCGCCGTACGCCGCCACCTCGCTGTCGACGCCGCCGGTCGTGACGCCCTCCACGCTGAGCGGATGCTCCAGGTTCAGAGCCCACACCGCCGTGTCCAGGTTGTGTACGGCCAGGTTCCCGAGCGACCCGGTGCCGAACGCCCACCAGTCGCGCCAGATGTACGGCGCATAGGCCGGATGATACGGACGGAACTCGCGCGGCCCCAGCCACAGATCCCAGTTGAACCCCGCGGGCACCGGCGGCGTCTCAAGCGGCCTTCCCGGCTCTTTGCGCCAGTGCCGCGACGGGCTCCACGCGTGGATCTCGCGCACGGCGCCGATCGCGCCGTCCCAGATCCATTCGCACGCCGTGCGCATGCCCGAGCTCGAATGCCCGTGGTTGCCCATCTGCGTGGCGACGCCCGTCTCCCGGGCGACCTTCGCGATCAGGCGGGTTTCCCAGATGTTGTGGGCCAGCGGCTTCTCGCAGTAGACATGCTTGCCCTGCCGCATCGCCGTGATCGCGATGAACGCGTGCGTGTGGTCGGGTGTGGCGCAGAGGACGGCGTCGACGCCCTTCTCCTTCTCGAGCATGAGGCGGAAGTCCTCATAGTCGGCGCAGCGGTAGTTCGGCGTCGTCTTGGCGTACGCCTCCTCGACGAGCGACTTTACCGGCCGTCGCCCGGCATGGCACTTGTACCAGTACGTGCTGAGATCGGTCTCTTCGGCCACGTCGCAGATGGCCGCGATCCGCGCCTCGGGCTCGTTCAGCAGGCTCTGCACGTTCCGCATGCCCATGCCGCCGACGCCGATGACCGCGATGTTCACCTTCTCGCTCGGAGGCACAAAGCCCGCCCCGCCGAGCACGTAGCGCGGCACAATCGAGAAGAGCGCCGTCGACCCTGCCGCGCCTTTAAGAAAACCCCGCCGTGTCGTTTTCATGTGGTATTCCGTTCCCTGTTGGACATTCAGCGTTCGGCGTTTATGGCTGTGGCCGCCACCGATTCGATCAGCACGCCGGCCGGATCGGCCCCCGTCGCCGCGCTCTGAAGGTGCAGGTAGCTGACGCCGTTGCGCGTCGGAAAGACGCGCGGGAGGTCGCACCAGGCGCCCTCGCCCACGCGGAAGCGCGCGCCCTGCTCATCCCAGCGGACCTCCAGATCGGCCCAGGTGTCGGGCTTGAGACACGGCACGCCGTTGACCGCACCCGCCGCGTCGAGCTTCAGCACATGTTGCGCATAGCGCGCCACGACCGGATCGGTCGGATTGAACCAGCGGTCGACGAGACAGAGCTGCGTGCCCTGCGCGCCTTGCGGCTGGCGGAGGCGCAGCTTGAGACTGCCGCGCGGCCACGCGGGAAAATTCCAGACCGCGCCTTCAGGCTCGCTCACCAAGCGCGGATCGGGATGACACGCCACCTGCAGCACCTCGCGCGGCAGCCCGTCCGGATGCGGCACCAGCGCGGCGCCGGCCTGCCGGTTGTAGGCGCAGTGTCCGCTCACGCCGCGGAAATTGCCAGCCACACTCTTGAGGTACTGCTGCACCGACCACCCGCCCAGCCCCTGCGCGAACGTGTCCACGCGGTTGGTCGCGAGCAGCCAGTCCGGATCGAAGAGGATCATGCGCCGGCAGAGCGGATGCTGGCCGAACGCGAGCAGGATCTTGCCCTCGGGCAGCTCCAGCGCCTGCGACTGGTGGATGCTTTTGTCGAGCGAGCCGCCGTTGCCGCCGCTGCTGCGGAAGTCGCCGTCGTTGCGGCGCTCGTTCAGCCACAGCTCGCGGAAGCCCCGCCACGTGCTCCCGTCGGCGGAAGCCACCGCCGCGTGCAGCGCATCGCGATTGGTGAAGAAATCCTCGGACTGCCCGCTTTTCTCGGAGGCGTTGAGGCCCGGCTGCCGCCCGTGGTCGAGCTCCGGCAGCGGCGTCGTGTTGTTCCAGACCGCGAGGATCCGGCCGTCCTTCATGCGGAAGAGAAGCGGCATGGTGATGGTGGCGTAGAAGCGGGACGGGGCCGGCGCCGTCCACGTCTCGCCCGCGTCGTCGGAGAACGACTCGTAGTGGACATCCTGGGAGGTGCGGATCAGCATCCACAGCCTGCCGCCGGAGAGCTCGACCACAGTCGGCTCACAGCCGTAGTTCTGCCAGCGCACCCCCAGATGCGGCGCCTCGGCTTGATGCGGCGGCGGGCTCGGCAGCAGGACCTCGCGCCACGTCGCGCCGTCGTCGTCCGAAAGCATCACGCCGGGATGGAGCGGCGACGTCCCGCGCCGCTGGAACGGCTGAACCCAGCGCTGCCGTTGCCGCAGCGGCAGCGGCTGCCGCGCCATGAAGCCCGTGTGCGAGCTGATCGGCGTGACGGTGTAGGGCCCCTCCGGCGCCGGGGCGCGCAGCACATAGAACCCGGCCTTCTCATAGGCGTCGAGCGCGCTCTGAAATTCGTCGCCGCCTTTGCGCGCGGTGTGGCTGAGCACGGTGAGACACCCGTCCGACCACGGGCTGCGCACCATCGCCCCGGCCGACGGCCCTTTGAGCACGACCTCGCGCCAACTCAGGCCGCAGTCGCGGCTGGAGAGGTAGACCGGCTCCAGCGGATCGCCCGTCCCCCTCACGCTTCCGCGAAAGCCGTAGTGCCGGATTTCGCCGTCGGGCATCTCCATCAGCCCGCGCGAGGCGTTCTCGGGAGGGACCGCCACCGCGCGCGGCGCGAAAATGCGTCGTAGCTCCTGCACCGTTTCAGGATCGGGAGCGGCCCACGCGGCCACGCACACCCCCGTTGCGACCAAGCCCGTCACCCATGTCCGTTTCATCCCGCATCCCTTTTCTTGAAGTTGGCAGCTGACGGTCCGTTTTTAACGTGTTCCTTAAGAATTGTCAACCGTTCAGAGGTCCCGGCACGACCTTCGAATCTGAAGTCTGTGACCTCACGTAAAAGACTTGAACAGCGTTCCCACCGCGCGCGTCATGGCCGCGGGATAACGCGCGGGGTTCGTCACCTCGAGCATCAGACGTCCGGTCGGCGACTCGGCCCCTTTCCACGCCGTGCGCCCGTCGTCCGCGCAGGAGACGTCGACCGGCCGCAGCCTGAACACCGCGGCCGCCCCCGCCTCGCGGGCCGGAACGATCTCGCCGTCGAGCGTCACCGTCAGCCCCGCCGCCGCGAACTGGCTGGCCGTGGACCACATGCCGCGCTTCTCTTTCATAATCCGCGCCCACGCATCGCCGGGCGGCATCGCCTTCATCGCGCGCAGCCACTTCGGGTCCGCCGATTTCTCAAACAGGTAGGCAAAGAAATTCGAGAGCCCGGCCGAAAGGCCGCCGAGCGCTTCGGCATGCGGAAGCCAGTAGAAGCTGCCGTCCGCGCCGCTCTGGCGCTGCTCGGTCGTGTGCCAGCACGGAAACCAGAGGAGCGGACACGGCAGGTCGAACATCGCCGCGTACGCCGCCGGGTCCAGCTTGACATTGAACTCGAGCTGCTCGGGCTTCGCGGGATTGTCGTGCGCCGAGCCGCTGTTGAGGTACACGCCCGCGCACTTGGCTTTGAAGAGCTCCGGCTCGCGCAGCGCGGCCACGGCGATGTCCGCCGCATTGCCCACGCAGGCCAGCGCCAAGGGACGCTCGGCCGCGCGCAGCTGCGCGTGGATGAAGCGCACCGCCGCCGTCTCCTGCGGGGGCGCGCCGTCCAGCGCGTCGCGACGGCCCTTCAGTTTGAGCGACGTGCCGATCGCGACCGGCACCGCGAGTCCCGCCAGCCGGTTCAGCTGCGCCACGGCCACGACGGCCGGATCGCCGGCGCGGAAATCGGGCGGATAGTCGATGACGACTCCCCGCAGGTCGAACGCGCCGCGCAGCGCCAGCGCGTACGACACCGCCAGGTCGAAGTGGTCGTCCGGATCGCCGTGCGGATGAAAGAGGTCCGTCACATGGATCAGCGGCTGGCCCGACGCCGGCGAGGTCGGTTGCGCCGCGCGAGCGGACAGCCCCGCCGAAGCCGCGCCTATGGCGGCCGCGCCGGCTTTCAAGAAATCGCGACGAGATGTCATCCTTGCACGCTCCTCCCTTCTGACTGTTCGGCTACCACCGCAGCACATTCAGCTCCCCTTGAAAAGCCCATTGCTCGGCATTGTCGACATGCCCAGATCGTACCGGATTATCGCAGATATACAACCATTTCTCATGATAGTGCTCGCCGCTACGCACTTGAGTGTCCCAGCATTCGGACTGCCAGCGCCAACCCAGTGTCGGTGCGAGTTTGGAGGGCGAGGCTGCGCCGAGCCGTTTTGTAATCCGTTCCTTCAGATACTGTGTCCACCGTCGAATGTCGACCGGCGGCAGTCTCGCCGGAGCGCAAAACAGATGGATGTGATCGGGCATAATGACATACCGCCCGACAAGCCATGCGTCCGCGTCGCTGCACGCCTCGAGAAAGACCGTATGGAACATATCAGACGCCAGATGATCCCCGCGCGGCTGAACGGTGAGCGTCACAAACAAGATCACCGGCGCATGGTGCCTTTCGACCGGCGGAACATGCGCCGGTCGTTTCCGTTGCGGTAAATCATTTTGGCCCATCATGACCCCCATGACTCGGCTCGGCGCAGCCTCGCCCTCCACGCCCATCATGTCCGCAGGTCTGGAGGGCGAGGCTGCGCCGAGCCGCCTTTCGCCCGCCACGCACGGCTCACCTCAGGTTCGCCCGCCACGCCCGTTTTGCCCACAGGTCTGGAGGGCGAGGCTGCGCCGAGCCGCCTCGTGCCTAGCAGCCCCTCTCACTATTTGCAGAGCCGGTCGACCAGCCAAGTCTCGAAGGCGGGGAGGTCTTTCCAGGCGACCGCGACGTTCATCTGGCGCGCCGCGGGATCTTCGCGCGTATAGCCGTCGTCCGTCACCCGGACGCCGAGCCGCTCCATCACGCACAGTTCCTGGGTCACGGCCAGGTAGACCGCCACGCAGTCGAAGAGCGTTGTGCTCGACACCGCGGGGTCCGGCATTTTGTGGCCCTCCTCCGTGTGGCGCCCGGACCAGACGCGGTAGTTCTCGATCAGCGTCTTCACGCGCGGATCGGGGCAGGCCCGGATGCGGGCATAGGCCTCGCCCTTGAACTGGATCAGGCCGCAGGTGTCGAGCGGCGTAATCGTGATCTCCCACGGCGCGGAGAGCGCCGTGCGGCACGAGGCCGGGTCGGCCCGCACGTTCCACTCCGCGCTGGGCGTGGGGCTGCGCCCATAGCCGAGCCGCACGCTGCCGTGCATGCCGACGAAACGGGCCTTCTGGGCGATGCGCGGCTCACGCCTGAGCGCCTCCGCGATGTTGGGGAGCGGGCCGACGCAGATCAGCGTCACCGGCTCCGGCGAGGCCATCACGATGTCGATCAGCGCCTGCACGCCGTCGGGATAGACCTTGCCCGGATAGTTCTTGAGTTCATAGCCCTCGATCCACTTGGACTGCCGGTGGGGCCCGTCCTTCGCGCCTTGGCGGACGCCCACGCCGACCGGAATGTCGCTCCGCCCGTCAGCCTCCAGGATCTTGGCGATCAGTCGGGCGCGCGCCTCGGCGTTGCCGTAGTCGCCCACCACCAGTTTGATGTCGAGCTCCGGGCACTTCAGCGCCAGCGTCAGCGCCCACGTGTCGTCGATGTCATCCCCGATGTCCGTGCTGATGATCACCGGCTTCGGTCCCGCTCCTGCGCCGCACGCCAGCGCCATCATCCCCGCGGCCACCAGCCGCCTTGCCCAGCCCTTCATTCCGCCCCCTTTTTTGATGGCGGCCCGCGATGCGGACGCCAAACCCGTTATCGTGCTGTAGTTGTAGAACAAAACTCAGCGAGGCACAACACGGAATGCGAAGATCGGCCTAAAAACCTGCATAGGCATTCCATGCCTGCAGTTGAACGAAGACGGATGTGACGGGATGAACGAATGTTCACCATGAAGAACTGAAGGTCATGAAGGGTTCTTAAGCGGAGTCGCGCGGGATACCGCTCTTGCCGCGCCATAGCACCGATGGTGCGACGGCGGGTGCCGCACGCACTCCGTATCACGTTCACCTCTCGACCGACTGACATCCCTGTATATGGTGTTCTCGTCAAGAGAGACTCACATTTCTGTACTATGGAAAACGAGATACGCGATCACAACCCTAAACCGGCCATTTCCGTTAAACAGAATATAATCGCCCCCATTCCCGCCCCCACTCCCGTTTCCTCAACTCGTGCACGGACGAACTCGCGAACGACAGAACTTCTTCCGCCCCCAAGTCAATCAAACGTCCAACGCCGAACTCTGAAGTCAAACACTTCGAAGTTCGGCGTTGGGTGTTCAGAGTCCGGCGTTATATCTTACAGGTGCCACGGCGCCCGCATCGGGCGGCCGAGCAGCGCGTTCGCCTGTTCGTCGCCCTCGAAGAGCTCCTTCACGGGATCCCACTTCAGCGAGCGGCCCAGGCGGAAGGAGGCTGCGACGAGGTGGCCGAGCGAGGCTCCGCGGTGGGCGATCTCCTCGTGCGAACTCGGCCGGCCACGGCTCTTGATGCACGCGAACCAGTTCGCGTGGTGGTTGTTGGCGCCGCTCACTTCGCGGGTCTTGAGCTTCATCTCCAGGAACAGGGCGTCCGGCCCGCCTTCGATCCGGCAGCCGTGCTGAACGTTTAGCCAGCCGCGTTCGCCGACGAAAAGGCCGCCGAACATGCCGTCCAGCTTCGCGTCTTCGGGCACCGCGCCGGGGTAGAGTTTTTTCACCTGCCCCCATCCGTCGATGTGGTGCAGCAGCGTGCCGTTCGCATACCGGCACGTCAGGGTCGGGAACTGCTTGCCGTCGGGATGCAGGATCTCGACCGGCCCGCTCTCCTCCATGCCCAGGGCGTACTGGATCACGTCAGCCGAGTGCGAGTGGTAGTTGGTCGAGACGCCGTTGCCGAAATCCTCGCAGAACGTCCACGGCACCACCCCCGGAATCGGGTTGCGGTGGTAGTGGTGGTTGTACGGATGAAACGCCGCAGGCCCGACCCACAGGTTCCAGTCCAACCCCTCCGGAACAGGCTCCTCGGGCAGCGCGGGGTTCAGCGTGACGCGCGAGTTGCCGACCGTCGGCACATTCACCGAGCCCCAGAGCGTGAAGACCTGCTTGATCTTGCCCAAGCCGCCGGCGCGGATGAAGTCGATCGCCTCGTGCATCGTGGTCATCGAGCGGTACTGCGAGCCGTTCTGGAAGACGCGCTTGTTGGCGCGCACGGCGTCAACCAGCGCCCGCCCCTGCCGCACGGTCATTGAAACCGGCTTCTCGCAGTACACGTCCTTGCCTGCCCGGACCGCCTCGATCGAAAGGGGCGTGTGCCAATGGTCAGGCGTGGCGATCAGCACCGCGTCGAGGTCCTTGCGCGCCAGCAGCTCGCGGTAGTCGTTGAGCGACGCGCACCCGCTGTAGGTCCCGCCGGGCTGCGAGACCGCATAGTTCGCCTCGACGACCTCCTTGCCCTCGTCGCGGCGCACGCGGTCCACGTCGCACACCGCCAGCACCTGCACGTCGCTGTCGCCGACCAGCCGGGACAGGTGCCCCCGCCCCATGCACCCGCGTCCGATGAGTCCGATCGTGATCCGGTTGCTCGGCGCCACCGCGCCGTCCGCGCCCCGCGCCGACGCCGGCACGATCCACGGCATCGACAAGGCCGAGGCCGTAGCCCCGACGAATCCCCTTCTCGTTATCGAGTCACTCTTTTTTGCATGATTCATCGTCATCGCCTTTCCCCCTTCTATCATTCCATTATTCCAGCATTCCATCATTCCGCACGCTCACACCAGTATCTGACTCAGCGCGTCGAAGAACGCGGCGCACTGCCGGATTTCCGGCATCGAGGTCAGCCAGTTCTTCGAGTACTCGAGCCCGAACATCACGGGCGCGTGTCCCAGCTCTTTGATCTTGCGCAGGATCGCCTCGGTGCCGCCCTTGCCGGTTCCCCACGGCACATCGGCGCCCTGGGGCGTCACCTCGTCGAGATCATGCATCTGCAACGTGACGAACCGCGCCCCCAGCTTTTCGATGCCCGCGACGGGATCGATGCCGCCGCGCAGCCAGTACCCCACGTCCACGCAGGCGCCGAGGTAGGCGCTGCGGCCCTCGCAGGCCTTGAGAACACCCTCCGGGGTGCCATACACCGGCGAGGCCTTTTGGTCGTGGTTGTGCAGGCCGACGCGGATGTCATACGCCTGGCAGAAGCGGTCGATCAGCGGCAGCGACTCGGGCGCAGGCTCGCTCATGAAGCACTCGATGCCGAGCTTGCGGCCGAACTCAAAGACCTTGCGGCAGCCCGCCTCGTCGCCGGGGATAGTCTGGATGTAGTAGGTCAGCAGGCGCAGCCCGGCGCTGTCGAGCTTCAGACGGATCTCGCGCAGTTCGTCGTCGGTGAGGTCGGGCGTCAGGTTCTTGGGGATCTTGTCGCTGACCTTCTGAAAACTCAGCGCCCCGATATAGGCGAGGCCGAGCTCCGCCGTCTTGTCGACCGCCTCGAAGAAGGTGTACTTGTGGAACGTGTAGGCTTCGGTGCCCAGACGCCAGCCCAGCCGCTCCTGCGCGAGCCGGGCGGGCGTCAGCCGGCCGCTCGGGAGCGCCGGGGCCGGCAGGTCGCCGAGCACGTACTGGATCCCGGCCAGATAGAACTCCAGCAGCTTCGGGTTCTCAAAGATCGCGGGATGGTGTCCGAACGTCGTGTAGAACACCCGTCCGCGCCCGTACTGGCGGACCCAGGCCATGGCGTAGTCCTTGTCCTCGCGATAGCAGCCGTCATGCGGCTCGGCGGACAGATCCATCTTCGCGGGGTCGAAGCTGAGCAGCACGCGGTTGCGGAGCCGCGAATAGGTGCCTTGGGGCCGGAAGAACTCGTCCTGCAGCGGAAACCCCTGCCCGCCGAAACAGGCCACCAGCGGATGGGACGGGTCCTCCAGCCGCATCACCGCCTGCTCGGTGTTGGCGCGGTGGCTGGCGCCGCGCGTGCCGAGCAGGGCGGCGCCAGCCAC
>Ga0209066_10001468_pt1 | contig 30971 bp, 38 predicted proteins | sample All_14_2_FD_187198 | JGI IMG/M metagenome (GOLD analysis project Ga0209066, IMG submission 187198) | Freshwater microbial communities in response to fracking from Pennsylvania, USA - Allegheny Zone_MetaG_DW_15 (SPAdes) (version 2) ... | reverse complement strand
GGCGCGAGTTGCAACTGCGTCGCGAAGCGTATCCGGCGGCCATGCAGTTCGCGCTGCAGAACCTCGTCGATTCGCACGATACCGATCGGCTGGCGTCGATGATCGTCAATCGACCGATCGACGAACACCGCTTCCGCGAAGCCACCGCCCGCATGGCAGGCCAGGCGACCGGCGCCATGACCTCGCGCTTTCGCTGTCAGGCGTGCGGCGAGGACAAGCTGATTGACGGCCGCAAGGAGTTCGTGAAGGGCTATCGCAAGTTCGGGTTCGTGTGCGCGCAGTGCGACGAGCGCAGACAGGCGCGGCGTGCGGCGAAGGCGCAGAAGCTGATCAAGGAGGCCGCATGACCCGCAAAGAATCCGCCCTCGCTCACGTCATCGCGTCGAGCGACTACCACCCGCGCTTCGCCGGCTGGCTGTTCGCGCACTGGGACATCTACGAGGAGTTCGAGCGCATGGCGCTGTCGTCGATCCGGCGCGGTCGCATGCGCCTGTCGGCCAAGCTGATCTTCGAGCTCATCCGCTGGAACTCCGAGGTCCGCGAAGAGGGTGAGCCGTACAAGATCAACAACATCCACTCGGCCTCATGTGCGCGGCTGTTCGAGCACCTGAATCCGCAGCACACAGGGTACTTCGAGACTCGGAAAAGGAGGGTGGCGGCGTGACCTGTCCGCACTGCACACACTTCCGCCGCCCTGGGCTGTCGGCCGGCTACTGCGGTGGCCGCGACGATCTTCCGCCCGCCTACGGCGCCAACCATCCCCTTCGACAACTGCCCGCAGATAAGGGCAAGACCTGCAAGGAGTTCGATCCAAAATGACTTTTGCGGAGCAAGCGTTCAAAGAAGCAAGAAAGCACAACCCGTTGCCCGGTTCGCCGAAGTGGGTCGATGGGCCGGCGCCGGCTGGAACTTACCCGATCACGATGAATGACCCGCTGGGGATGTACGGGACTGCCGAGCGCGACCCGTCCGGCCTTGCGCTGAACGCGCCAGGCGCAAAGGCGGACGCCGACAAGACGCTCGCGGGCGTGCTGCTCGACTTCGGCCACGCGCTCGAGGGCGTTGCCAAGGTCGGCACGATGGGCGCAGCCAAGTATTCGCGCGGCGGTTGGCAGCAAGTCCCGAACGGCCAGCAGCGCTACCTCGATGCGGCAATGCGCCACCTCCTCAAGCACGGCCAGGGCGAGACGCACGACGCCGAGAGCGGACTGACGCACCTCTCGCATGCGGCGTGGAATTTGCTGGCCATCGCTGAACTTGATGCGCGAGGTGGCAAGTGATCAGCAAGTGGGATGCGAGGTTTCTCGAGATGGCGGCGCTGACTGCCTCGTGGTCAAAAGACCCGAGCACCAGGGTAGGCGCAGTCATTGCGGACTCGAACAACGTCGTTGTGAGCCTGGGCTTCAATGGCTTTCCGCGCGGCGTCGAGGATCGGCGGGATGTGAGCCGCGAGACGAAACTCGCGCGCACGATCCACGCGGAGCCGAACGCGATCCTTCACGCGCGGCGCGACCTCGCGGGCTGCTCGATCTACGTCACCCGCCCGCCGTGCTCGAACTGCGCCGCGCTCATCATTCAGTCGGGCATTGCGCGCGTCGTCTACGAGGCGCCGGACCCCGCCTTCATGCTGCGCTGGGGTGACTCCATCGAAGAGTCTGAGGCGATGTTCAAGGAGGCGGGCATCGTCGTGTTGTCGATGGAGCTCTAAGCCATGACCGCCGCCGACATCCTCGCCCACGCCCAAGCCCACGGCATCCGCGTCGTTGCGGGCGCCCTGGACGGCACGCCGCAGGCCCTGGTCGAACTCATCCAGGCGCTGACGGGTGCGTCCGCACCCCAACCGGACGAGACGGGCTATTTCGCCCGCGACGAGGCGTAGATGCTCTACCGCGAGTTCGTCCTTCGCTCTCCGGCCGCATGGCAGGCGCTCGCGCAGCTTGTCGCGGCAAACGCCAAGGCGTTCATCGACCGCGGCCGCCCACTGCGGGTGATCGTGACCGAGGACGAAAAGAAGCGGACGGACTCCGCGAACCGCTTTTACTGGGGCGCTGTGCTCACGACGATCGCTGAGCAGGCATGGGTCGACGGCAGGCAGTTCAGCAAAGACGTATGGCACGAGCACTTCGCCCGGCTATACCTGCCGCACACAGAGATCGTCACGCCCTACGGCGAGATCGTCAGCCGGCGCAAGAGCACGACCGAGCTCACGGTCTCCGAGTTCTCCGAGTACCTGCAGCGCGTCCAGTCGGATGCCGCATCGACGCTAGGAGTCCAGTTTGACTGATCGCGCGCGCATCCAGTGGTCGCCCGACCGCAAGCCCAAGTGCTACGACACGCTGCACGACTGGCACGAGTGGCTGTCCGTCAAGTCGGGCGCCTGGTCGCCGTGCGCGGATTGCACGCCCTGCCACCGCGCAAGGATGCAGACCGAGTTGCGCTGCGAGCGCCCGGAAGTGATCTTCGTCATCGACCGCGAGACGCGCGAGATCGAAGGCGTGGTCGCCGAAGACCCGCGCTATGCGCGCCTCGTGCTCGGCATGGCGCTCTCCAAGTGCGATGTGCTCGGGCGCAAGGTCGAGATGACCGACGCCTGGGCGGCGCTCCTCGAGCACGTCAAGCGGCGCGCGCACAAGGATGTCAAGCGCGCCATCGAGATGTGGCTGCACCGCAGGAGGAAGGCTGATGGCGACCGCCGCTGAGAAGGCGCACATGGGCCGCGTCGCTGCGCTGGGCTGCTGTCTGTGCCGGCGCTATGGCTGGTACGGCACGCCTGCGGAGGTGCATCACATCCGCACCGGGACGGGCGCAGGCAGACGCGCATCGCACTACGACACGATCCCGCTTTGCTCTGCGCACCATCGCCAAGCCGCGGACGGCCTGCATGTGATGGGCCGCAAGGCGTGGGAGCGGCATCACGGCGTCACGGAACTGGAATTGCTCGAGGACGTGCGCCGGCTGCTGGAGGGCGAGCCGTGATCTGCGCCCAGTGCCGCCGCCCCATCAAAACGCCCGCCATTCAGATCGGCCGCGTCGCTTTTGGGCCTGTCTGCGCAAGGCGGCTCGGGCTTATCCAGCCGAAGGACAAAGCTATCCGCGTTGAGGTCTCGCACTACGAGCGCGACCCGCACACCCCTGATCTTTTTGAGGACCAAGCGCAGTGATCATCGCAATCGACCCCGGCGCATCCGGCGCCTGCGTGGCCCTGGACGACGAGGGGCAGATCGTCGGGCACATCCCGATGCCGACGTACAAAGCGGGCAAGACGACCCACGTCAACGCCGCGGCGCTGGCGGGCTGGATTCACACTCATCGGGACGCCAGCAAGGTCTTCGTCGAGCGAGTGGGCGCCATGCCGGGGCAGGGCGTGTCCAGCATGTTTGCCTTCGGCCACAGCGCAGGCGTCGTGGAGGGCGTCGTCGGCGCGCTCGGCATCCCGCTAGTCCTCGTCACCCCGCAGGCGTGGAAAAAGGCGCACGGCCTCATCGGCAAGGACAAGGACGAGGCCAGGACGCGAGCCGCGCAGCTCTATCCGTGGGAGCGCACGTTCGACCTCAAAGGCAAGGGGCAGGCGTTGGCGGACGCGGTACTGATCGGACTCTGGGGGCTCAAGCATGCACAGTGACAAAACAGTGATCGAGCGGCTCTCAGAAGCTGTGCACTCGGACGACCTTTCGCACCGGCATCGCGTCTGCGACGTCGACTACATCGCCGCGCTCGGAGCGGCGGGCGTGCGCAACAGGCATGGCACGGCGCTACTCGATCTGGACCTGACGCTCACGCCAGGCGCTGCGCTCGAGGCGCTCAAGCGCACCGCCGAGATTGTCCGTCGCGTGTGCCAGCAACGGCACTGGCCGCTGTCGCCGATGCAGACCAAACAGGTCGCCAAGGAGGCGCTGCGCTACTACCTCAAGCCCGCGTGCGGCTGCTGCAAAGGCCGCGGCATGCTCGGCTTAGATCGGGATGTGCCGCCCGAGCAAAAGGAGCGCATCCGGCCGTGCGATGCGTGCTCGGGGACAGGCAAGGCGCCGCTGCCGCGAAAGCATCAGCGCGAGATTCGGGCGGCGCTCGCGGTGATGGATCAGGAGCGGCACAACGCCGGAGCGGGTGTGCGGCGGAAAATGCGGATGCGGGCGGATGTTGAGTGAAGCTCAGGGCGTTGGGTGCGTCTTGAGCCAGTCCTTCAGGGCGGCATCCACTCGAGTTTGCCACCCGGCGCCCGTTGCTCGAAACGCACGCAGCACATCGGGCGACAGGCGGATGGTGATGCGCTCCTTGGTGATGTCCGCAACGGGCCGGCCGCGCTTGATGGTGGGCTTGGCGGCCTCCCATTCCGCATCAGCGTAGGGAGTGGCGTCAGGATCGGACATGGCTGCTGCCGTGATGGCGGCGTCCTCTTCCGGCGTGTTCAAGATGGTTCCGGGTTTAAGTTTGGGCATAGCGTTGCACCTCCCGCTGATTGGCTTTGCGCAGGCTGATGATGCGCCGAGCGCCTGAGCGCTCCACAAAGACCATGCAGTACAGGCGAAGTCCGATGTAGCCGATAGCGCACATGCGCGGCTCGCCATAGTCTTTCCGCTCGTCCATCCAGACGACTGACGACTCCCACTCGAAGTCAGTCGCCAGCGCAAGCGAGACGCCGTGCTTGGCTTCGTTGGAGGCGTCTTTTGCGGGATCGAAAGCGATCTTCATGGAATGAAATTGTATGCACAAAAAAGTTGAAGATCAATGCGAAAAAGCCTTGACCTTCTTTCCTTATAGTGTGTAGTATGCATTCAAAGTGATCGCAGGGGCGGCGCCAAAAACCGGAGAAAGATCATGGCATACCTACAGCGAGGTTGTTGAATGAGCAAGGGCCGACAGACGCTAGATGGCGTGACCGTTCGGCGCGTCCAGGTGATGCTGGACGATGCGACGATTGACCGGGCGAAAGCGCTCGGAGGCGGAAATCTGAGCCGAGGAATTCGGACCGCACTCAAGGGGAATGAAATGGACAAGCACCAAATCGAGGCCATCTGCCAGATGGCGGAAGCGACGCACGATTACAACCGAGGCGTGCTGTGGGCGCTTGGTCACCACCGGCTCGCCCTGGCGCACGAAAGCGCCTGCAAGTGGGTGGAAATGCTTGTCGCCGAGCGCGATCTGCTGACCCCGGAGGAGGCGAGTCCGCTTGACCCTCTGCCACCTGAAGCGGAGAAGAAGCAACAGGAGATCGACCGAGAGCGCGCGCACCGCGACGCCACTTGGGCGCCGATCCAGGCAATCATCGACGAGGCCCGCCGTCTGCGCGACGAGGCTGATCCGATGGGGATGGGTCAAGCTGTGTAGCGCAAGACTGCCGCTTGATCGCCCGCCTTGGCAGCGACCCAAAGAACCCGCTTCGGCGGGTTTTTTTACGTCTGATGCCGTATAGCATCACGTCATAAAAAAGCCGTAGTAACGTCGCGCCATCGCAGATTCTGCGCGCTCTTTAAGCAGTGACCGGCCCTCGAACAACAACAATATCGCCGTCCGTCCCCGGTCAATGGGGCGGGTTGTCAAGGGCCGCGCTCGCGCTGAATTTCTGCACCCCACGTCCCGGACACTCCATCGCCCACTCGGTCGCATACCCCTGGGAGTGAGCCGGGCGCCTCGATGCGTCACCCTCGAAGGAGGTGATCCATCCGGGCCGGTGAGACGCCGGCCGCCGTCGTGATGACGACACACTCCCGCAGCCGGACACCCCGGACACGAGGACGCCCCATGATCGATCCACAAGAGCGCGCCTGCGCGCACTGCAACCACGCCAAGCACGCCGTCGACGACATCTACGAGTGCCGCGTGTGGCCGCCCGAGACCGTCGATGGCGAGGGCGACGAGATCCGCATGGTGTTTCCGCTGGTGATGGCGGACATGTGGTGCGGGCAGTTTGCGCGCCGGGTGAATTGAGGGCGGGATGGCGCGCAAGGCTGTTGACTGGGAGGCCGTTGAGCGGGAGTACCGCGCAGGCATCCGGTCGCTGAGAGACATTGCCGGAGAGGTTGGCGTATCAGAGGGCGCGATCCGCAAGCGCGCAAAGGCCGAAGGATGGGAGCGCGACCTTTCCGCAAAGATCGACGCGAAGGCTGAGGCGCTGGTACGCAAGGCCGAGGTACGCAGCAAAGTACGCAGCGAAGGAAGTACGCACGACGAGCGCACAATCGTTGAGGCAAACGCGCAGGTCATCGCAGACACGGTACTCAACCAACGCCGCGACGTTTCCCGAAGCCGCTCCATCGTGCAAAAGCTCTTTGACGAACTGGAAGCGCAAGGCGACGGACTCGAAGAGCTCGCCATGCTCGGCGAGGCGCTCGAAAGCGGCGACGAAGAGAAGCTTGCGCAGATCGCCCGCAAGGTGATCGCGTTCCCGTCGCGCGTCGATTCTGCGAAGAAGCTGGCCGAGTCGCTTCGCACCCTGGTCGAACTCGAGCGCAAGGTGCTGCGCATCAAGGACGACACGAACCTGGACGACTTCGCCAAGAAGATCGGCGAGGGCGCCGCGCTCTCCGGCATGGACGCCTATCGGCAGATGTGCAATGGCGGCTGAGAGGGTCGAGACCGTCCTTCCCGCGCTGGACTGGAAGCACCCGGACTACGAGCCGATCATCCAGGAGCGCATGCGCCGGCTGCAGACGATCCGCAGCACGCCGGGGATGGTTGAAGGACTCAAGGAGTTCTACAAGGAAAACCCGGCGCAGTTCATCACGGACTGGGGTGTGACGAGCGACCCGCGAAACGCGGACGTGGGCCTGCCGGTGACGGTTCCTTTCGTGCTGTTCCCGAAGCAGGCCGAGTTTATCGACTGGCTGGTGGAGCGCTGGAAGGGACGCGAGGACGGGCTGGTCGAGAAGTCCCGCGACATGGGTCTGTCGTGGCTGTGCGTGAGCATCGCCGCAACGCTGTGGCTGTTCAACCCCGGCATCGTGATCGGATTTGGCAGCCGGAAAGAGGAGTACGTCGATCGTATCGGCGACCCGAAGTCGCTTTTCTGGAAGCTGCGCGAGTTCATCAACAACCTGCCCATCGAGTTTCAGCCGAGCGGATGGAATGCGGACAAGCACGCGCCTTTCATGCGAGTGCTGAACCCGGAGAACGGCGCAGCCATCGTTGGCGAGGCGGGCGACAACATCGGTCGCGGCAACCGGACGGCAATCTACTTCAAGGACGAATCAGCCTTCTACGAGCGCCCGGATGCCATTGACGCAGCGCTCTCGCAGACCTCGAACTGCAAGATCGACGTGAGCACGCCGAACGGCTCGGGCAATCCGTTCTACCGCAAGCGCTTCGGCGGCAAGCTCAAGGTCTTTGTATTCGACTGGCGCGACGATCCGCGCAAAGATGAAGCGTGGTATCAACGCCAGTGCGAAACCCTTGAGCCGCATGTCGTGGCGCAGGAGATCGATCGCAACTACGAGGCGTCAGTCATCAACGCCTTCGTGCCCGGCCCGTTGGTCGATGATGCGATGCGCCGAGGGCCGACGCAGGTCGAGGCGATCGGCCGGCTGCGCGTAGGCGTCGATCCGGCGCGCTTCGGGAACGACAAGTTCGCGGTGACGATTCGCCGCGGCCGGCTGGTGCTCAAGATCGAGGAGACGCAAAAGCTCGACTCGATCCAGGGCGCGACGTGGGTCAAGTCTTTGTTGGACCCCTACGGTGAGATGCCGGGCCAGATCGCGGTCGATGAGATTGGCGTAGGTGCAGGCGTGGTCGATCAGCTTCGCGGCTGGTATGGCGACACGGTGGTGGGCGTGAATTCCTCGCTGCGCATGGATGGCGACGCAGGAAGCGAGTTTCGCGGCCTGATCGCCACGAAGACGATGTACTACAACATGCGCGCCCTGATGTGGGGCGAGATGCGCGAGTGGCTGGCAGGCGCATCGATGCCGATGGATCACGAACTGAAAGCCGAACTGACCGCGCCGCGCTACAGCTACCGCGGCGGCTCGCTGATCCTCGAGAGCAAGGACGACATGAAGGCGCGCGGGGTGAAGTCGCCGAACCGAGCGGACTCCCTGGCACTGACCTTTGCGGACCCGCGAGAGCCGCAGCAGATCCTCTCGCACCCGGTATTCGGCGCAGCAGCTCACGCACAGATCGGCAGAAAGCCGGCAAGCCGCGCGGGCTACTAGCGACAGACGAAAAAATGCCCCGGCGACGTTGCGAGCGTCCCGAGGCGTGGCCAATCCTCAGGGCAGGACTGACATGGACAAGTATAGCCAATCGCCGAAGGGCGAGGAAACCGCACGCCAGTACATCGATATGGAGACTGGTGAGCTCGTAGAAATAAGCATAAAGAGTGGCGACCCTGAATCCCGCGAGCAGCAAGGGACTGTGTTGCCAAATTTGGCACTCAAGGGTGTCGAATCTGTCAACATCGCCTACCCATTCAAGTGGGTGGCGGTTTTCCTGCCTGCGTTCAAGCGCATCATCCAGGCTGGCCTGACGAACCGCGAGGCCAATGTGCTGTACGAGATGCTGCAAGAGCTCCAGTACGGCAACAAGATCGACGTGCCACACAGAATCATCGCCGAGAACCTTGGGATTGACCGAGCCAACGTTTCGAGGGCGATCAAGAAGCTGGTCGATGCGGAGATCCTTCAGAAGCTGCCGGACCCGAACGACAACGGGCGCAGCATCTACAAGCTGAACAACATCGTCGGCTGGCGAGGCAAGTCGTCAGACTGGCACAAGGACAGAGAGCGCGGATCAAACAACGTGATTCGCGCCAACTTCAGGAAGCGGCCCGCCAAGTAGCGGGCCTTTCTGTTTTAGAGCCTGCCAGACAGGCTCAAAGGCATTCCCTATGGCTGATCCTCAATCCGACTACTCGGAGGTCGCATCGCGCGTCTTCGCGGGCGACACTGCCGCCGTCGACAACCCGCTCTTCGGGCTCGGCCAGGATCTGATGTCCGAGTTCCTGCGCGCCGAGACCGAGCGCCGGGAAGTCGAGGAGCGCTGGCTGCAGGACTTGCGCCAGTACAAGGGGCGCTACGACCCCGAGGTCGAGAAAGAGATCGTCGGCAGCAAGGCTTTTCTGCGCAAGACCCGGATCAAGATCGAGTCGGTCGATGCGCGCATGACCGATCTGCTGTTCCCGGCCAACCGCGAGCGCAACTACCAGGTCGAGGCCACGCCCGAGCCGAGCATCCCCGCGCCGCAGAAAAAGAAGCTGGTCGAGATGCTGACGCAGCTCAATCAAGGCCAGAAGCCCGACGCGCAGACGATCAAGAGCGCCGTGAAGGACTTCGCCGACCAGGCTGCGCGCCGGATGGATGACCGCATCCACGATCAGCTCACCGAGGCCAAGTACCGCAAGGTGGCGCGCTCCGTCCTGCACTCGGGCCACTTGTACGGCACAGGCATCCTCAAGGGGCCGCTGGTCGAGCATCGCACGCGCCTGACCTACCAGTGGGACGACGAGAAAGGGCGCTTCGTGCAGACCGCGCAGCGCTTCTCGGCGCCGTTCCTGTCGGACGTGCCGATCTGGCACTGGTATCCCGACATGAGCGTGACCGAGCTCGAGCACTGCGGTTTCGTCTGGGAGCGCCACCGCCTGTCGCGCAAGGACATCGCGGATCTGGCCGAGCGAAAGACCTTCGCAAGCGACAAGATTCGCAACTACATCAACAGCAACCCGGACGGGTTCATTCGGCTCTTCTGGTACGAGCACGAACTGCGCGAGATCGGCGACCAGCGCACGCTGATGACGTCCACACGCTCCGGGCAGTACGACCTGTATGAGCGCTGGGGCTACCTCTCGGGCGACAAGCTGCGCGCCTGCGGCGTGGAGGTGCCCGATGACCGGCTGCACGAGAGCTTTTTCGCAAACGTCTGGCTCCTGCCTGATGGCGAGGTGATCCGCGCGGTGCTGCAGCCCATCGAAGGGCAGACGTGGCCGTATCAGCTCTACTACCTGGACAAGGACGAGACGAGCATCTTCGGCGAAGGGTTGGCGTCGATCATGCGCGACGACCAGGAGATGATCAACGCGGCGATTCGCATGCTGCTCGACAACGCCGCGAAAACCGCAGGCCCCCAGTTCGAGGTCTATGTGCCTGCGTTCCCCGCGAACGCGAACCTCGTCGACAGCTACCCCGGAAAGATTTGGCCGCGCATCGGCGGCGACATGCAGTTCCCGGCCGTGCGCCCGCTGGAGTTCCGCGCGCACATGCAGGAGCACCTGGCGATCCTCGAAATCTTCGATCGCAACGCCGACGAGACGACCGGCATCCCGAAGTACAGCTACGGCGACAACCCGCAGAAGGGTGCGGCTGGCACGGCTTCGGGTCTGTCGATGTTGATGGCGCAGGCCAATACGCACCTGAAAGACTTGGTGGCGAACTGGGATGAGGGTGTCACGAAGCCCTTCATCGGCGCGCTCTACCGCTGGAACATGCAGTTCAGCCGGGACGACAGCATCAAAGGTGACTTCGAGGTCAAGGCGACAGGCGTGTCCTCCCTGATGGCCAAGGAAGTCAAGGCGCAGGCGCTCGCGCAGTTCGGCGCCACCCTGCAGCCCGAAGAGCGCGCGTACATCAAGTGGGCGCAACTGGCCGAAGAAAAAGCCAAGACGCTCGACCTGGGCGAGCTCGTGAAGTCGCAGGAAGAGGTAGAGCAGGAAATGCAGTCGCCTGCAGCACAGATGGCGCAGCAGATGCAGCAGATGGCCCAACAGCTTGCGATGGCCGAGCAGGAAGCCAAGGTCGCCAAGCTCAAGGCCGAGGCCAACAAGATCGAGGCCGAGCGCCTGAATCGGATGGTCGAAGGCATCTATGCCGCGATGCAGGCCGCAGGCGTGGCTGCGCAGTCGCCGGCCGTGGCTGCGGGCGGTGACGCCATCCTGCAGTCCGTGGGCTACACCGACGCTACGCCCAACGATCCGGTGACGGGCAGTGCGCAACAGCAAACCGCCGCAGCGCCAGTTCAGGGCGGACCTGCACCTGCGCCGATGGCCGACCCGAACGCCGGGCAGCGCGCAGGCATTGAGACGGCGCAGATCGAGGTCGCGCAATGAGACCCATCACCGACGTGACCGAGGCCGGCAAGGCCGCCGCTGACGCACATGCCGAGCTCAAGAAGCATCGCCACTCCGAGCCCTACCGCCTGACCGTCGACTGGCTCGATGCGCTCGCGGCGCAGCACCAGGCGCAAGCCGTGACAATGCAGCCGGAAAAGCTCGCCGAAAACCAGGTTCGGATTCGGCACCTGATCGCGCTGCGCGATGCGCTGGTGGCGCAGACGGGCTCGACCGGGTTCGTGTTCTGACCATTTCAAGACCGATCAAGACCGCCTCCGAGGCGGTTTTTTTTCGCCCGTCTCTCGGGCCTCGCACCGGCTCAAAGGAGGGCCAAAGACCATGATGAAAGACAAGAAGATGGACGAGTACCGCAAGGCGTTCAACGAAGGCGGCGCCGTCGAGTCCGCCGAGGACATGAACGTCGCCGACAACAAGACGACCGAAGCGGCGCCCGAGGGCATTGCGGAGACGCCGGCCGTGGCTGTAGTGATCGCCGAAGGCGCGCCCGCGGGCGAGATGCCTGCCGACGCCGAAGACAAGGCCGAGATGAGCCCCGAGGACGTGCAGCGCGCAAAGTCCTGGGAAGGCCGCATCAAGAAGCGTGAGGCCGAGCTTGCGGCGCGTGAGGCGGAACTCGCTGCGCGTGAGGCGGCGCTCAACGGCGAGGGCGTCGAGATGGCTGCGGGCGGCAAGGTCTGCCAGAAGAAGGACGGCGGCAAGGTCGAGATGATGGCCGAGGGCGGCGAAGTCATGGACGACGAGATGATGCCTGCCGACGACATGACCGACCCGATGGCCAGCGAAGCGCCCGATCTGTTCGCTGAAGGCGAGGGTATGGCCGACGAAGGCATGGAGGGCGATATGGAAGGCGACATGGACGCCGACATGGCCGAAGCTGACACCGCGCCCGTCTCCGACGATCCGGTCGAGCAGATGGCTGCCGACTACGGCCCGGAGATCGTCGCCGCAGTCACTGCGATTGTCGAGCGCACCGTGCGCAAGATCGTCGAGGAAATGGGTGGTGCGTTCGCCTCCGAGATCGAAGGCAAGATCGCCGAGATCATGCGCGCCACCGACGAGGGCTTCGGGATGATCCAGGGTGAGATGCTGCGCTCGGTGGTCGATGACATCGATGATGTGCTCGAGAGCGACGAATTCACCGCTTGGGTGGAAAGCCTGCCTGAAGAAGAGAAGGCGCAAGCCCAGCAAGTCATCGACGCCGGCACGCCCAGTCAGGGCATCAAGCTCATCCGCCAGTACAAGGCGCGCAGCAAAGGCCCGTCGCCCGAAGACGTGTGGGCCGAGGATGCCGCGGTGGCCGTCAAGGGCAAGTCGCCCGTGCGCCTGCCCGATCGCCCGTCGATGAGCCCTGAGGACGAATACCGGGCTGCATTCAACGCCGCCTGAGCAAGACCACGCATCAACCAACCAGCCCGCCACCGAGCGGGCTTTTTCATGGCCGCGCCGAACCGGCCCCACCAACCCTTCGGCACCCCGCAGCACGCTATCCAGCAAGTAGGGTAGGTCCGCGCCAGTTTTGCAGTGCAGGGACACGCACACACGTTGCGCCCCAACACGGCACGTCAAGACGGCATACGAGGCTGATGACCCCTGATGCGGAAAGAGCGGCAGCGCAACACCTCTCTGCCATTCATTTCGATAAGGAAATCAAGCCATGAACGAATTTGGCGATCTGACCGTAACGCAGGCCGCGTACTCGGCCAAGCAGCTCCTCGAGCGCGCAACCCCGTACTGCATCCTGCAACAGACCGGCGCGATGAAGCCGCTGCCGGCCAACAACACCAAGACGCTCAACCAGCGTCGCTACAAGTTCGCCCCGAACAGCGGCAAGTTCTCCGCGCTGGGCGTGCCGCTGGGCGCTTCGGGTTTCATCCTCTCCGAGGGCGTCACCCCGGCCGCGCTGGACATCGTTGTCGAGAACTACGACCTGACCCTGACCCAGTACGGTCTGGTGACCGGCGTCACCGACGTGGTCGACGACACCCACATCGACCCGGTGTTGGATGAGATCTACGGCGGTCTGGGCGAGGTTGCCGGCCCGATCGTGGAGTACATGCAGTGGGAAGAGTGCCGTACTGGCTCGCAGATCGTGCGCCTTGCGGGCGGCGTCTCGGCCGAAGGCTCCATCGTCGCTGCGCTCACTCTGGCCGACTTCCGCGCCTGCGTGCGCCGTCTGCGTGCCAACCATGCGCGCTTCATCACCAAGACCGTCAAGTCCGACGTTCGCTGGGGCACCCAGGCGATCGAACCGGCCTTCATCGCGGTGGTGAACTCGGACCTGGAAGGCACCATCCGCAAGAACTTCGGTGACGCCTTCACCCCGGTGGCCGAGTACGGCTCGGGCGCGACCGTCCTCGAAGGCGAGTTCGGCAAGACCGAGAACGTGCGCATCCTGTCCTCGACCATCGTCGGCAAGCGCGCCGACGTGGGCGCGGCCGTGGGTACCGCCACGAACCTGCTGTCGGACTCGGGCGTGAACGTGAACCTCTACGACGTGCTGATCTTCGGCGCGGATGCGTGGTGCGGCGCGGCGCTCAAGGGCGAATTCGCCGTCACCCCGACCCTGGTGCGCGCCAAGCCGAGCGAGTCCGACCCGCTGGCCCAGCGCTCCAAGGCCGGTATGAAGACGATGCAAGGCGCCAAGGTCACCCAGCCTGCCCACATCGTCAAGCTCGTCTGCGGCGCCCTCAAGGACACGCTGCTCTAACCCACAAGCCCTAACCGGCTGACCCGAGAAGCCCTCGACTCCCTTTAGTGGGAGCGGGGGCTTTTCACGTTCACAAGGACCGAAACCCCATGAACACTCGCACCAAGACCGCCGCAGAACAGACCGACGCCACCGATGTCGCCGCCCCCGCCGAGCAGGCACCCGCCCGCACCAAGCGCGTGATCTTCCAGCGCCCGGCCGGCAATCAGGATCTGGGCACGATGCTCGGCCTGAACGACTTCTGCCAGTACATCCCGTTCGACAAGGAGGTGGAGCTGCCCGCCGAGGTGGTCGACTACTTCCGCGCCGAGAAGGTGGTGAACTACTTCGCCGGGCAGGACGGCCAGCCGGTCGCCTCCTACAGCGCGAAGTTCAACCTCCTCGACGCCTGATCGGCGTTTGAGCCAAGGCCCGCCACTCGCGCGGGCCTTTCCTTTCTCTGGACTCGCGCGACATGGCCAAGCATTCCGACTTCTACCCGCTGATCCTGCCCGCCGTTCCGGGCTGCCCGTACATGACCGTCGATCTGGCGATCAACCGGGCGGCCATCGACCTGTGCGATCAGGGGCGCGTGTGGGAAGAATCGCTCGATGCGATGACGCTCATCGGCGGCATCGATGCGTATGAGCTCGATTTGCCGGCCGGCGCGGTCCTCGTGTGCGTGCGCAACGTGCGCCTTGATGCGCGCCCGCTGCAGCTCATCACCTCCTGGACGGACTTCGAGGGCAGGGCGGCACAACCGGGCCAGCCCACGCACTACGCCATGCGCGGCAACGAGCTTGTCGTCTATCCGGCGCCGCACCAGTCTGGCGGCCGCCTGACGCTCGTGGCCACGCTGAAACCCGCCTTCAACGCCACAAGCCTACCCGACGTGCTGCTGCAAACGCACATGGGCACGGTCGCCGAGGGTGCGAAAGCGTACCTCAAGGAGATGACGGGCACCGCCTGGTTCGACCCGTCAGGCTTTGCGCTTGCCTCCCAGCGCTTCCGCGAGGGCGTTTCGCGCGCTCGCATCAACGTCGAGCACGGCTTTGCCGCGGGCTCGCTCTCGATCACGCCACGCCGCTACGGGCAGAGGTAATCCAACATGGCTGCAGTCCAAGTCAACGATGTCGTGCTGCGCGTGGGGCAACTGCTCCAGGACACGACCCACATCCGCTGGCCGCTCGCGGAAAAGCTCCAGTACATCACCGACGCGGTGCGCGAGGTCTGCTTCTACAAGCCCGATGCGTGCGTCAAGACGGCGGTCGTCAATCTCGTCGCTGGCACCAAGCAGGGTTTGCCGGCTGAAGGCACGACGCTCATCGACATCGTGCGCAACATGGGCGTCGGTGGCGCCACGCCGGGCGCAGCTCCTCGCGCCGTCACGCGCGACATCCTCGATGCGCAGATGCCGGGTTGGCATGCCTCTACGCCTGCAGCCGAGGTCAAGCATTACGTCTTCGACCCGCAGAATCAGCGCGTCTTCTACGTCTATCCGCCGCAACCGGCGACCGGGCAGGGCTCGCTCGAGCTCGTCTATTCGGCCGAGCCTGCGAACGCGACCGAGAACGGCACGCTCGACCTAGACGGCACCTGGCTGCCGGCGATCGTCAATTACGCGCTCTACCGCTGTTACAGCAAGGACGCCGAGTACGCCGCGAATGCCAACCTGGCCGCGGCCTACTACCAGGCGTTCAACGCGCAGATGGTCGGGCGCACGAATGCGGAGATGGCAACCGACATCAACCGCAACAGCGCTGGCACAAACCCGAACGTGCGCGCGGCTGGGGCGTAAGCGATGCTGCCCACTTGCCGCGTCCACTGCGCGATCTTCGACAACGACGGCTCGCCCGTTGCCGGCGCCGTCGTCACTGCCAAGCTCGACCGCTTCGAGGTCTATCAGGGCTACGTCGTCCCTGACATCGAGACGGCCACGACCGACGAGACGGGCGCCTGCACGCTCGCGCTGTGGCCCAACGCGCTCGGCGCGACCGCATCGAGCTACGCCGTCAAGATCGTTGCGCCCAACGGCCGCACGCAACGCCTGACGGTGACAGTGCCCGATGTCGCCGACGCCAATCTGCACGAGATCGCTGGCCTGCCTGCGTATGAGGGCAAGCCGGACGGCCAGCTCATCATCGACGCGGCCGTAGCCGCCGTCGCCCCCGCCGTCGCCGCCAAGATCGCCGCCGAAGCCGCCCGCGACAGCGCCAGCGGCCACCGCCTGAACGCCCAGCTTGCGCAAGAGGCTGCGCAGGACGCCGAAGCTGCGGCCGAGTCCGCACGCGACGCCGCGCAGGCTAGCGCGGGCGCGGCTTTCACCAGCGAGGCCAATGCCGCTCAGTCCTCCGCTGCCGCCGCCGGCAGCGCGACCTCTGCGGCGTCGTCGGCGTCGCTCGCCGATCAGAAGCGCGGCGACGCCGAGAGTGCAGCCACCGCCGCGACCGGCGCCGCCGCAACCGCGACCACGCAAGCCGGCATCGCGCTGACCTACGCCAACCAGGCCGACGACAGCGCCGCCGCTGCCGCCGCAAGCGAGGCCGCCGCTGCCGCCCACAAAGCCGCTGCGCTCGCCAGCAAGACCGAGGCTGCGCAATCGGCCGCGTCCGCGCTCACCTCTGCGGCCACGGCTGACCAGCGCGCACAGGCGGCGCACGCGGACGCGCTGGCGACTGCCGCCGACCGCACTCAGACCACCCTCGACGCTGCGGCCACCGCTTCCGACCGCATCGCCACCGCTGCCGACCGCGTGCAGACCGGGCTGGATGCTGCGACCGCGACCGCGCAGGCCGGCATTGCCACCGCGCAGGCCGGCATCGCTGCACAAGCAGCGCAGGACGCCGACGCGGATCGCATCGCAACGGACGGGCATCGCATCGCGGCAGAAAGTGCCGCTGCGACTGCGGCCGGCGCGGCGACGACGGCCACAACCAAGGCGGTCGAAGCCTCTACCAGCGCCACGTCCGCGCAGTCCGCGCTTCAAGACATTCTGGCCCTCGGGGGCTTCAACTTCGACTGCGGTAACGCGACCAGCCAGTACGGCGGCGCGACCCCGTTCAACGCAGGAGGCGCCCTCTGATGGCGATCAAAGTTCAGCTTCGCAATGACACGTCCGCCGCCTGGAGTGCGGCCAATCCCGTCCTGATGCAGGGCGAGATCGGCATCGACCGCGACTCGGGGCGCATCAAGATCGGCGACGGCGCAACCGCGTGGAATGCGCTGCCGTTTGCGCTTACTGGCCCAGAGGGGCCGCAAGGGCAGATCGGGCCGAATCTGGCGCTCTCCGGTCCCGGTCTGACCGTGCCGGCCGGCGTGCCGTTCGAGATCACGATGCTCAACCGCGACAGCTACACCGCCTATGCGGTCTCGGCGACAGGCGGATCGGCCACGCTCGTGGGCAACAAGATCACCTTCATCGGCTCCGAGATCGGCGCGCAGACCCTCACGATCAGCGCCGATGACGTTGATCGTGTCCTTACCATCAACGTGGTCTCGAATAGCCTGGGTAGCGCCCCGGCTGCGCCGCCCGCATTTGGCGAGCCGCTCGAAGGCGGTTTCTACGCCGGCAACATCATCGACACGGTGACGACCGCCGCCGGCAGCCATACGCTCGCCACGGGCGCGGTCACGCTGACCATTCCGCCTGCCGACCTCCCGAAATTCTACATCGGGCAGAAGGTGCGGCTGGCCGCCGACCCCGCACAAGGCGGATCGACTGTCGGGCTGGCGGACGGAACCGTCATTGCGGGCTCGGGCAGCGAGCTTTCCATCGACCTCACAAACATCCGTTATGGCGCCGGGCAGACCTTTACGGCCTGGGTGATCGCCGCAGCGTGGAAGGTGATTGTCGCGCCTAAAGCGCAGGGCGAGGTCGGCGCGGTGCAGTACAGGACCGCGAACGGAGCCGACCCCGAAGCTTGCCGCACGCTGACCAATGGCCCCGCCTCGACGGCGGCAATGGAGGCGCTTAACGCGGGCACTGTCCTCTATCCGGCGGCGCGCTGGGTCACGGACATCAACAACGGGGGCGGCATCGGGGGCTACGCGGACTGGTACATCCCCGCGCGCGACGAGCTTGAGCTGCTCTGGCGCGCCTTCAAGCCGGTCACGAACAACAACTTCGTGGGTGATCGCCCGGTTTCGGCCTTCACCTATAACCGTGACGCAAACGTCTCGACGCTCGGCCAGAACGGCACGAACGACAACTCGGAGCCGCTGGGCGCGGCCTATACGGCGACGGTGCCGGCGCAGACTGAAAACACCCTGTTCCGCACCGGGGGCGCCGAGGCGTTCACCTTCGGCTCTTCTTACTACTGGTCGAGCAGTGAGTTCAGCGCGGGCAGCGCGTGGTTCCAGTACTACGCCACATCCAGTCCGGGCGCCCAGCTCATCCTCAACGCCAGCAAGAGCAGCTACAACCGGGCGCGGGCAGTGCGGCGATCAATCCTTTAATCCTTTAACCCTTTCATCATGGCTCAGTACCAGCACCTCCCCATCTACAAGCAGACCTACGATCTGCTCGTGCGCGTCACGGAGATCACGCGGGGCTATCCGCGCGACTTCAAGCCGTTCGCCAGCAAGATCCGCGAGCAAGTAATGGAAGTGGTGCTGTTGATCTATCGCGCCAATTCGGTGCGCGCCGAGCGTGCGCGCCTGCTCGAGCAGATCGTCGAGCTGATGCAGGTGATCGAGCTTTCCTTGCGGCTGAGCTGCGACATGCGGCTCATCACCAAGGTGCAGTTTTCTTCGGTGGTGGCAATGACCGACAGCGTCATCCGGCAGGCGAGCGGGTGGCGCAAGAACGCGGGGGCGGCAGAATGAAGGGGGTCACGGCGCCCGTCAGCGACCGTCTGATCGGGGCTGCTCCCGTGGGCGACGCCCACGATAGGCCGAGCGGTGACGCGGGCAGTTTCGGCGCGACAGACTTCGCGCCGCGACGTGTGAGCGAGCAGCCAAGCAGTGAGTTCAGCGCGAACAACGCGTGGAACCAGAACTACGTCACGTCCAGTCCGGGCGCCCAGAACAACAACAACAACAAGAACAACAACAACCGGGCGCGGGCAGTGCGGCGAACAGAACCCCCGACGTGCAACGTCACCATCGAAGAGCTTTTCAAGGCGTACTACGACTGCCGCACGCGCAAGCGCAACAGCGTGCTCGCGCTAGCCTTTGAGCGGCGTCTCGAGCGCAACCTGATGGACCTGTATCACGCGCTCCACGACGGCAGCTACACGCCGGGGCGCTCGATCTGCTTCGCGGTCCTGTACCCGCGCCCACGCGAGGTGTGGGCGGCCGACTTCCGTGATCGCATCGTACACCACCTGATCTACAACCGGGTGGCCGAGCGCACTCACCGCCGCTTCATTGCCGACACCTGCGCCTGCATTCCGGGGCGCGGCACGCTCTATGCCGTGCAGCGCGTCGAGCGCCACCTGCGCAGCGCCACGCAGAACTGGACGCAGGCGAAGTGGGTGCTGCAGATGGACATCGCCAACTTCTTCGTCAGCATCGACAAGGGCGTTCTTGATGGCCTCCTGGAGGCCGGCATCGAAGACGACTACGCGCTGCACCTGGCGCGCACGGTGCTGCACAACGACCCGACGCGCGACCCGATCTACACCGGCAATCCGGATCACCTGAAACAGATTCCGCCGCACAAGAGCCTGTTCAATGCGAACGGCAATGGGTTGCCGATTGGCAACCTGACAAGCCAGATGGAAGCCAATCTCTACCTGGACCCGCTCGACCAGTACGCCAAGCGCGTGCTGAAGCTGCGCCACTACGCGCGCTATATGGACGACATCCTGATCGTCGGCGACTCGCCGGCCGCGTTGCGCGACATCGCAGACAAGCTGACGGCGTTTGCGCGCGACCGGCTGCGCCTGACGTTCCACCCCAAGAAGACGCACATCCAGCGCGCCGACCAAGGCGTCGACTTCGTGGGCTTCATCATTCGGCCGCACGCTCGCTACCTGCGCCGCCGCACGATCACGCGCGCGCATCACCAGCTGCGCCGTCGCCCTGAAAACCTGCCCGCTTCAATCAACAGCTACTTCGGCCTGATGCGCCGCGCCAACGCCTACCGGCAGCGCGCCTGCCTTGCCGACAAGGCCCGCAACGCCGGGCTCCGACCGAACCCCGCACTCACAAAGGTGACGCCGTGCAATACCTGAAATACACCTACGTCGACGCCGTGACCGGCATCCCATGCACTGACGCGCCGATGCACAACGGCCCGGCGATGCCCGCCGTCACAGGGCTCGCGCACGGCTTTGCGCTCGAATCCGAATACCCGACGCGCACGCCGACCTTCTACGGCACTGCCCCAGATGGCGCGGTGATCGGCGTGCCGGGTGTGCTGGCCGTGGTGACGCAGGCCGAGTACGAGGCTGCATGGCAGGCCGAGCAAGACGCCCGGACCCCGCAGTCGGTGACGATGCGCCAGGCTCGCCTTGCACTGCTGGCCGCTGGGCGACTGGATGAAGTGCAGGCGGCGATTGCATCGATGCCAGAGCCCGCACGCTCGGCGGCGCAGATCGAGTGGGAGTACGCGCAGGCCGTGCAGCGCAGCAGCGCGCTGGTGACGGAGCTGTGCGCCGCGCTGGGCATGACGCACGACGAGATGAATGCGCTGTTCGTGGACGCGGCGAGGCTATGAGGCTGCGCCATGAAGCAAGTCCTGATCGCCATTGACCAGCTCGCCAACGCGCTCCTCGCCGGCCACGCCGACGAGACTCTGAGTGCGCGCGCCTACCGCCTGTCCCGCGACCGTGGCCGGCACTGGCCGCGCCGGGTGATCGATGGGCTGTTTTTCTGGGACGAAAACCACTGCGAGAACGCGCACCTCTCGGAGCTTTTGCGGCGCCACCTCCCGCGCCAGTACCGACGCCACGACACGACATGACGACAAAAGGATCGCCCACGATGAACCAAACCGCCCAAGCCGCCGCGGAGACGGCCGCCGCTGCCACTGCGACGAAGGTCGCGCAAACCGCCACCTTCGCCGGGAGCGCGAGCGCTGTGTTTTTCGGCCTGACCGCGAACGAACTCGCTGCCATTGGCGGTCTGATTCTTGGCTTTGTCGGCCTGGTCGCCAATACCGCGATCACGATCTATTTCAAGTCGCGCCACCTCAAGCTGGCGCAGCAGCAGGCGAGGGCGAGCGATGATCAAGCGTAATGCCATCGCCGCGCTGTCGCTCTCCGCGGCTGCACTGGTTGGCATCGCCACGCACGAGGGCTTTGTCGGGCAGGCGTACCGCGACATCGTGGGCGTCTGGACGATCGGATTCGGCACGACCGAGAACGTGCGCCCCGGCGACAGCATCGACCCGGTGCGCGCACTGCAGCGCAAGATGGCCGACGTGCAAAAGTTCGAGGGGGCGTTGAAGCAGTGCGTCAAGGTGCCGCTGCATCAACACGAGTACGACGCCTTCCTCTCGCTCGCGTACAACATCGGCCCCGGCGCCTTCTGTGGCTCGACGCTCGTCCGAAAGCTCAACGCAGAGGACTACCCCGGCGCCTGCCGCGAAATCCTGCGCTGGAACCGCGCGGGCGGGCGCGTGGTGCAAGGGCTCGTGAATCGCCGCGAGGCCGAGTATCGGCAGTGCATCGGTGCGCAACCTTGACTGCTCCCCTCCCTGAAGGGAGGGGATTCCCACTTCACAGAACCCTGCCTCACCGCACCTAAATGCAGATTGGACTTACAGATTCTCCATGGGCTGAAACCGCCAGTCCGGCGGCCAAAACATTGCGCGCAGCGTTGATGTCGCGGTCGTGGATCGTGCCGCATTCCGGGCAGACCCATTCGCGGACGCTCAACGACAGCTTCGATACGGTATGCCCGCAGTCCGAGCAACGCTTGCTGGACGGATACCAGCGGTCGATGCCGATCAGCGTGCGTCCGTACCACTGCGCCTTGTATTCGAGCTGCCGCACGAACTCCGACCAGCTTGCATCGCTGATCGACTTCGCAAGACAGCGGTTCTTCTGCATGTTGCTGACGGCAAGACTTTCGATGGCGATCACTTGGTTCTCGTTTATCAGCCGGGTCGAAAGTTTGTGCAGGAAGTCCCTGCGGGCATCTGCCACCTTGGCATGCAGTCGCGCCACTTTCCGCTTCGCCTTGACACGGCGCGCGGAGCCTTTCTGTTTCTTCGCCAGTCGCCGCTGCAGCTTGGCGAGCTTGGCTTCGTGCCTCCGAAACATGTTCGGCGCGGCGATCTTCTCGCCGGTCGACAGGATTGCGAAGTGGGTGAGCCCCAGATCGATGCCGACCTTGCCGGCCGCATCAGGTTTCGCCGAAACGGTGTCGTCGCACAGCATCGAGACGAAATACCGGCCCGCCGCATCTTTCGACACGGTCACGGTCGTGACTTTCGCTGCGCGCGGGATCGTGCGCGAGAAGCGGATGGCGAGCGGCGCATCCATCTTCGCCAGCTTGAGCGTCTTGCCGTCCCACTTGAAGGCGCTCGTCGTGTATTCGGCGGACTGTGGCCCGTCCTTGCGCTTGAACGACGGGTACTTGGTCCGCTTGGCGAAGAAGTTGGCGAACGCGGTCTGCAGATGCCGCAGCGCCTGCTGCACCGGCACCGAACTGACTTCGTTCAGCCAGACGAACTCCGGCTGCTTCTTCAATGCCGTCAGCGCAGCGGAGGTTTCGTGATAGCCGATGCGTTCCTGACGCTGAAACCACGCATCGGTGCGCAGCCGCAGCATGTGGTTGTACGCGAAGCGCGCGCAGCCGAACGTCCGGGCAAGAATCACTTCCTGCTCTGGCGTCGGGTAGCACCGGAAACGGTACGCGCGCTTGATGTCCATGTCTCACACGATACTATCGTGCGGTGTAAAATGCAAAGACAACAACCCGACCGCGTTGCGGTCGCCCTCTACCTCCCCGGCCTGAAGGCCGAGGTTTCACGGGAAATCTGATGAACCAGATCGCCCTCCTGCTGTTTGCCGTCATGCTCACCGCCTCGCACCTGACGGCCTACCACATGGGCCGCAACACCGACGCGACGGCCAAGCTCGACCAGGCGCTGGCCTACGCGGGCGAGATCGTCGAGCGCCAGGGCAAGGTCGATGCGCTCGCCGCGGACCTCGAGACTGAGCGCGCCAAGCGCATCCCGAAGAACCGCATCATCACCCGCGAGGTTGTCCGCTATGAAACGCTGCCCGCTGATCGCCGCTGCGAGCTCGATCCTGCTTGGCGCTTGCTCCACGACGCCGCCGCAACCGGCGAGCCCGCCGACCCCGCCCGCGTGGCTGCTGGAGGCGCCGAGCCCGTTGCAGACGCTGCCGCCCTCGAAACCGTCGCTGGAAACTACGAAGCCTGCCGCGAGTACATTGACCAACTCCGCGGTTGGCAGCGCTGGTGGGGCGAGGTGAGCCGGTGACGACGCTCTCCATCCGCAAGTTCAACGGCGAGATCCCGCGCCTGCCGGCCGACCGCCTGCCGGAGGACGCCGCACAGACCGCAATCAACTGCGAGTTTGCCCACGGCGAGCTGCGCCCCCTGAAAGCGCTTGGCACGCACTACACCGTCGCTGCCGCAGCGCAGCCGTGCCGCGCGCTGTTCACGCGCGACGGAATCAACTTCTACGCCTGGAACATGCCCACGCGGGCGTACCTGCATCCGACCATCGACGACACTGCTGACCGGATGATTTACCACACGCAAGGCGGCAAGCTGAAAGTGGCAACCCTAGCGGGCATGAAGGCGATCAACCTGCAGCCGGGGCCGCCTGCAACTGCGTTCGACCTGGGTGTTACCGCGCCTGTTGCGCCATCCGTCACCCTGGGCGCAGCCGGTGAAGGCGAGATCGAGACCGTCGCCCTCGTCGCTGTCGCCGTGAATATCTGGGGCGAAGAGTCCGCGCCATCCGCTCCGGTCATCTTTGATAAGCGCATCGGCCAGCAGGCGACCTACACCGTTGCGCACACGCCCACGGCGGGACAGCAAGCGCTCCAGGGCATTCACTTCTACCGCACCTACCCAAGTCTTGAAGGCACGGCCGACTACTTCCTCGTGAATCCGACGCCTGCCGCCATCTCGGGCGGCGTGGCGAGCTACATCGACCTCACCAGTGCGCCCGCCAGCACGACGACGCTCACCTCGACCGCCTGGGATGCGCCGCCTGCCGTGCCGAGCAACCTCACCTACGTGGGCAACGGCTTCTTTGTGGTGGGCGCGGGCAAGGATCTGGTCTTCTCCGAACCATACCGTCCGCACGCCTGGCCGTACCGCATGACGCTCCCGCACGGCATCGTCGGCATCGTGGCGGTCGAGGGCGGCATTCTGGTGACGACGCAGGCGACATGCCATCTTGTGTCCGGCGCGCATCCCACGCAGATGAGCGAGCGAATTCTCCCGGTCGAGCAGACGGGGTGGTCGAGCACGGCGATGGCGCGCATCGAGGGTGCCGCCGTCTTTGCCTCGAACGACGGCCTTGTTTCGGTCTATGGCGGGCAGCCGTCGCTCAAGGAGTCGCAAAGCCTCTTCATGCGCGCCGACTGGCGCAGCCGCTATGGCAGCGCGCGGCTCAACATGCGGCTGGCGCACCACGACGGGCGCGTGCTGGGCCTGATCGACCCGAGCTACCCGATTGCCTCGACGGCTGAGGCGTTTTTGCTGCGCCTGGATGAGGCCGCGGGCGCGTACTGCCGTCTGGATGTAGGTGAGTCGCTGTTCAATGCTGCGGTGTCGGGCACGACGGATCAGCTTTTCGTGACGATGGAAGACGGCTTTGCGGAGTTCGCAGCCTCAAACACCAACCTTTCCTACGAGTGGCACTCTGGCGAAAGACTCTTTCCACTGCCGGTCAATTTCGCCTGCGGGGTAGTGGACGCCGTGGGCGAAGCGACGCTCGAAGTCTATGCGGACGGGGCGCTGCGTGGAACGGTCGCCGTCTCCGGGCGCACGTCGTTCCGCCTACCAGGAGGCGCTCCGGCCTATCGCTGGTCGGTAAAGCTCACCGGCACGGCAACGATCCGCGAAGTCTCGCTGGCTCAATCCTTTGCTGAACTGAAAGGTGTCTGATGGCTGTTCAAGTCAATCCGATCGCGCCCAGTCTTCCCGCAACGACGGCGATTCAAGACCCGGCTGTGCGCCAGTTCGCCAACGCGGTTGCGGATGCGCTGCGTGCAAGCAATTCGCCAGAGGGTTCGGTCAAGGCGCTGGTTGAGGCGCTGGAGGCGGTCGGCAAGGGCTCGCAGGTTTCGCCCGTATTCGGTCTGAACGGCACGCCTCAAGGGGTTTCCGAGATATACAAAAGCAGGCTCTATGATGCGCTCAAGTCGCCTGTCGCGCAGATCGTGCAGCGCGAAGGGCTTGGGTCTGCTGAGGCGCTTGAGGTAATCGAAGACAACAATACAGTCATCGTCAATGCGCTCAACGCCATGTGGGCCACGGTAGGCGCGTCCGGCGTCTTCACGGAAGACGGCAAGAACATCGTCGCCAACTGGACGACGGCACAAGCCGAGAAGTGGAGCCAGATCGAGGCCGAGGTGCTGAGTGCGGGCGGGCAGACGATTCGCGCTGCGCTCGCCGAAGAATCCGACGCCCGCGCCACGCTTGAGGGGCAGGTCTCGGCCTCCTGGATGATCAAGGCCGAGGTTGACGTCGGCACTGGCAAGCCCTACGTCGCCGGCATCGCGCTGGGCGCTGAAGGGCAGGGCGGCGCCGCAACATCCGAGCTCCTGGTGCGTGCAGACCGCTTCGCCATGGTCATGCCGGGGTACGGCGAGTACATCCCGTTTGCCATCGGTGATTTCGGGCCTGAGTTCAGCGGCCTGACGAGCTGGTCAAACGTGACGGGGGCGAGTAAGCCGCAAGACGGCGCCACCCGCAACGTCTTCCAGGGCGACTGGACGACCTCGACCAGCTACGCCGTGGGTGACATCGTGCTCAAGGACGGCAACGGCTGGTCCTGCATCCTGGCGCACGCTTCAACCAGCAGCAATCAACCGCCTGCGTCGGGCAGTGGAAACACCTGGTGGACGCTCTATGCGGTCAAGGGTAGCGACGGCGCTCAGGGCTTGCATGCGCTGACCGTGCTTGTGCCCAACAACGCACACACCCTGCCTGCGGCCTCTGATGGCGCCGTGTCTTCCTACACTGGCTCCGGCACTACGATCCAGGTCTTTGAAGGCACGACTGCGCTCTCTGCCGTATCAAGCATCACCGCGAACGGACAGTTCACGGTTGGCACGCCGACACAGGTGCCCGCATCAACAATCACCGTGGGCGCACGGTCTTATGTAGGTACCACCGCAACGGTTGCGCAGCATTCGGCCATGGTGGCAGGCACCGATTTGGTTGTCGTGACCTACCCGATCACCGTGCGTCGCTTGGACGGCACGACAGTGACGCTTTCCGCAACACAGACGCTTACCAAGTCGAAGGCAGGCGCTCAAGGCGTTGATGGGGCACCCGGCCCTGCCGGCCCCGCTGTCGTGGTGACTGCCGACCGTGCGCTGAGCTTTACCGCAACAGACGGAACGCTCGACGGCAGCCAGGCCGACATCGTTCTTACCGCCTCTGTAAGCGGCATCCCCAGTCCCACCTATGCTTGGACGTTCTCTGGGCTACAAACCAACCCGACTGCCTCTACGACGAGCTCTCAGACGATTACCGCTGCGCAGTTCGGTACGTCGAAGTCGGCTACGGTGACCTGCACGGTTAATGGCAGCTACGTCGATCAAGTGACAATTGTTCGACTAGAGAAGAGTACAGCGGCAGCGGGCGCCACCGTTGGCGCAACGATCGGGACGAACCTATCTGGACAAATCACCTCTTCCAACGTCTCCACCTACATCGCCAACGCGGCGCTTGGGAATGCGCAGATTGGTGGAAACCTGTGGAGTACGAATTGGAACTACGCGGGCGGAACGGGGTGGCTCCTTGATCGAAGCGGCAACTTCTACGGCAACAACATCTATGCGCGTGGAGACATTGAAGCAAGCAGCCTGAAAGCCAATACGGCGATGGTCAATCGTGCGAACATCGGCAATGCGGCGGTGGATACGCTTCAGATTGAAGGGAATGCTGTAACTATCCCGGTGCACTCGAGGCCACCATTAACTTACATATCGGCAGGTGGATGGGCGAGCCTTACAACGGCTTGGATAAACGCAGGAGGAAGCACGGTTTCTATATTTGCCTCGGCATCTATTAGGACAACCATTTCGGAGAGCCCACAAAACATCTCCATTCGAGTCCTTAGCCCATCTGGAGTCCAAATAGGCAACAACACCATAAGCGTGAGAGATGGCCTCTTTTCACCGGCCTCTCTTATTACTAGCAGCACGGAAGCTGGAACATACACCCTTCAAATCTATAAGTCGTCTGGACTTAACTCGACTTTGACGGTTGCAGATATTAGTTTGTTTTTGATTGGGACAAAGCGATGATCTACTGTATTGAAACAGCAACAGGGCGAATTACCCAACTTGTCCATGCGCCAGACAGCCACGCAGAACATTATGTGGGTGACGGCATAACCGTGGTTGTTTCGGATGAAGTTTTTGAGCCGGGATCGGCATACAGGGATGGAGATGCTTTTATCCCCCTCCCCGAGAAACCCTCCCCTCACCACGATTGGGACTGGACCACAAAGTCCTGGCTCCCCAACCTCGATGCGGCCCGAGAGTCCAAGCTCCAGCAAGTCGCCGCCGAACTCAGCGCTCGTCTCTACCTGCCCTGCAACGGCTTCGACGCTGACAAGGTTTCCCGCGAGCGCATCAGCGGCATGATCGCCCGTCTTCAGCGTGGGGATGGCCTGCCTGCTGGCTGGATGGGCTGGCGCGATGCAGAGAACAACATGCACTGGATAACTGATGATGCGGCGGCCGTGCTGACCAACCTCACCGCGCTCTCGCGCGCCATTGAAGACCGCGAACAGGCTTTGTTGGTGGCAAGCTGGACCCACAAGGCGAACATCGCCGCGCTTACCGACATCGACGCAATCATCAGCTACGACGTGACCGCAAACTGTCCCGTATAGCATCACGTCATAGTCTCACCGCAGTACGCTCCGCGCGACAAGGGCAGCTTTGCCCGGCATGGGCGCGGACACATTGGACTACTGCGGCATCATCCCGAAAGACCTTGCAACCGGCGCGCTCTGGCCTCAGATCGGCGCGCTGATCGCGGCTGCCATGCCCTATGGCCGCGGCGAGTACGACCTTGACGACATCCGCGCAGGCATCGAGCGCAACGAGATGTTCGCGGTCGGCTGCGTGAATGCGCGCGCCGAGGTCGAGTTCGTCGTGACGTGCTGCATCGTCACGTTCCCGCAGAAGCAAGTCCTCTACATCCAGTACGGCGCCGGCCGTGGCGGCGCACGCGCGAAAGACGCGCTGATCGCCGCCGCGAAGACGCTTGAGTGCAACTGGATCGAAACCCGCTGCCGTGAATCGGTGGCCCGACTCTACCGACGCGCCGGCTTTGATACCGCGTACAGCGTCTGCATCCTTGAGGTCTCCCCATGATCCATATGATCGGCAGCAAACACAGCGGACACGGACCGGACAGCCGGCGCCTGTACTTCAAGGGCGGCGGCGGCAGCGAAGGCGTTAAGTACGACAACCTCGAAAATCTCTACGAGGAGCAGGCCGCCTCCGCGCGCCTGCTGCGCAACATCGCCGAAGCCAACCTGCCGGGCGCCACGGAAGCCTACGTCGGCGAGGTGCAAAACGTCCTTGCGCCCGACTTTGCCGAGCGCCGCGCCAATCTGGCTGGTGCCGACATGGCGAGCGCGAACGCAATGGAGCGCGCGGCGACCGAGCGCAATCTAGCCTCGATGGGCGTCAATCCGAACGATCCGCGCTTCGCGGGCTCGATGCGCGGCACGCAGTTGAGCAACGCAGCCCGGATGGCGGCCGGTAAGAACCTCACGCGCAACGAGGCCGACCAGTACCAGTTGAACGTCGCCAAGGACGCAGTGGGCACCTTCACCGGACAGAGCAACAGCGCCGCCACCCAGATGGGCAATGCCGCGTCCGGCCTGGGCTCGGTCTATGCGAACCAGCAGAATCAGCAGATGGCGCAGCAGCAGGCGCAGTCGCAGGCTGTGGGCAATGCCGTCGCCGGCGGCCTGGCCGCTTGGTCGATGTTCAAGGACGGCGGCAAGGTCAAGGGGATTGGCCTGAAAGGCGTCAGGCGTCACGCGGACGGCGGAAGCGTCGGCATGAGCTACGACGAGTACGCCGCAACGCAGGTTGCGCCCAACATCACGAGTAGCGGCTACAAGGGCATCACGCCGGCCGAATGGGAGTCGGCCGCAAGCCAGTACCGTGCCAGTCAACCGGCTCAACAGGCTCCGAGCACGCCGGCCTTTGGCGGGGGCTTGTACTACGACAAGAGCGGGGCGGTTCGATACGTTGGCCCGAACGATAAGATGTTCGGGCCGAGGTTCATTTCTTCGCGCATGAGTCCCGAGATGCGCGCTGCGAAACTGTCGTATGCGGGGCTGACGGCGCTGCCATCGGCGCAGATGAAAGACGGCGGCAAGGTCATCGAGCGCCACATGCTCGGCGGCTCGGCTGGATCGCAGCAGGGCAATCAAGGCTTCTTCCAGATGCAGCAGATCGCCCCGCCTCCGGTGGCGCAGGCGCCGCAGCAGCAATCGTCCATGCTCAATCCGACTTCGATGGCCGCAACCATGAAGGCAGGCAAAGACTTCAAGGCGGCTGGCGGCATGGAAGGCGTGGCGGCCCGCAACACCGACAAGATCGGCAAGGTCGCGGGCATGTTTGATGAGCAGGCTGGCAACGCGATCCAGTCCTACAGCCGCGGCATGACCATGAGCCCGGATCAGGCCAATACGGCCGCCAAGGCGTATGTCGAAGCTGCGCAGACAGCCGAGACGCCCGCGCTGGCCGATGCGTACATGAACACGGCGGCGAACATCCAGGCGGGCGCGGGCGGGCAACTTACTGCGGCGCCGGTTGCTGAAGCAATGGCGCTCAACCCGGCGACTGGCCTGGCCGAAGGCACCACGGCTGCGCTGGGCGAAGCGGGCGTGGCGGCTGGCGCCGAGCAGGCGGCGATGCTGGCGGCGCAGGATGCGGCCATGGCGGGTGCCGGCGCCGCGGCCGAGGGTGTGGCCGGCGCTGCCGCCGCCGAAGGAGTGGCCGCCGCGGGCGCGGAAGCTGCGGCGACCGGCCTGGGCACGGCCGCTGGTGCGCTCGGCGCAGCGCTTCCCTGGGTCGGTGCCGCCTACGCAGTCGGCTCCTTGCTGGACTGGTGGAACGAGGGCGGCCAGGTCGGCACGCAGAACAAGGGGATGAGCGAAGCCGAGGCCATGCGCCGCTTCTCCGACGCCTTCAATGCGGGCGAGGTGAATGACCTTCGCGCGGGCGGCGACGTGCCGGGCGAGTGGCGCGAGAACGTCGATACCGTGCCGGCGCTGTTGGTCGAGGGGGAGGGGGTTTTGAACGCCGAGGCGATGGCGCTTGGCGGCGAGAAGGTGATGGAAGACCTGAACGCCAAGGGCCTTGCGCTGCGCGAGCAAGGCATCACCCCGCATGACATCAAGCGCGGCATCGGCTTGCGCGGACTGAAGAAGGTGAAAGCATGAGCGCACTGAACATCCTGGGCGGCATCGGCGCCGGCCTGCAGCAAGGCGTCGGCTTCATGCAGCAGAAGAAGATGCAGGACGAGCAACTGAGGCTTGCGCAAGAGCGCAACACGATGCTCGCCGAGCAGGCCAACCGGCAAGCCAAGGAGTTCGAGCAGAAGCAGGCCGAGGTCGAGCGCGTCCAGAAGCTCTCCGAGATGCGAAACGGCATCTACCAGAACTACCCGGACGCGAACCGCTACCAGCGCGAGCAGATGTTCGTGGATGAAGCGGTGAAGTCGGGCATGTTCCGCGGCGACGAGCTCGACACCGCCTTTGCGGGCGTGGAAAAGCTCAAGCAGCAGTTCGGCGCCGAAGCCTATGGCGCGGCGATCAACGGCGACATCAAGCCGCTGCAGCAGGTGCTCGGCCAGAAAGGCATCGCAGTCGACTACGACCCGAGCGGCAAGAACCTGCTGCTGTGGCAAGAGGGCAATGCACGCGATGCGGCCGGCAACCTGCAGCCGCGCACGATCTCGGTCGATGGGCTGCTGCAGATGGATGTGATGGCCGAGGCGCGGCGTCGGCAGCAGGAGGCGGCGAAGGCGGCGCTTGAGACGCAGAAGGTGCGCGCGGGGATCGCTGCCGATCAGGCCAAGGCCAACAAGGAC
>Ga0209066_10001467_pt1 | contig 30996 bp, 29 predicted proteins | sample All_14_2_FD_187198 | JGI IMG/M metagenome (GOLD analysis project Ga0209066, IMG submission 187198) | Freshwater microbial communities in response to fracking from Pennsylvania, USA - Allegheny Zone_MetaG_DW_15 (SPAdes) (version 2) ... | reverse complement strand
TCCAGCCTGATCGCTTCGACGGGGCGACTGCCCTGGGTTTTCGGTGTGTTGCGGATATCTGCCATGACGATTGGCAGCATGCCGTGACTCGGAACCTCTTTCAATTAGTTTCAAACGAAACTATTATGGGTGCGAAGCATGCGGGCGAATCCAGGCCCGCGCCGCCCATACGGGACAAAGCCCGCGCAGGTCCGCCCGTATCGTCAAGGATCAGGAGGAGATGGCTCGATGGCCAAGCATTACATCACCTATCCCCGGGTTGAGGGGAACAGCTCCCGCCAGGCCCATGCCGATCTGCCGGAAGGCACGTTCGAGCGCGAATTGGGCAAGGAAGGCTTCTTCGGCCCGGCCACGCATATGTATCACGCTCATCCGCCGACCGGCTGGGTCGATTTCCAGGGGCCGCTGAAGCCGCGCGCCTTCGATCTGAACACGCTGGAGGAGGCGGATTGTCCCTGGAAGGCGGCCGCCGTGCTGAGCAATGCGGCCTGCAAGTTCCGCTATTGGAAGACGTCGAAGCCGATGTCGCATCTGGTGCGCAATGCCGATGGCGACGAGCTGTTGTTCATCCATGAAGGTGCCGGGCATTTCTATTGTGACTATGGTCACCTGGAATTCCGCGACGGCGACTACATCCTGCTGCCGCGCTCCACCATGTGGCGGATCGAACCGACCCAGCCGGTGGAAATGCTGCTGATCGAAGCGACGAATGACACCTATCTGCTGCCGGATCGCGGCCTGGTCGGGCCGCATGCCTTCTTCGATCCTGCGATGATGGATGTGCCGCGGATCGACGATGCCTTCAAGGCGCAGCAGGGCGAGACGCAGACGGAAGTCCGCATCAAGCGCCTGGACGAGATTTCGGTGGCGACCTATCCCTTCAACCCGCTGGATGCGGTGGGCTGGAAGGGCGACCTGACGGTCAGCCGGATCAACTGGCGCGATTTCCGGCCACTGGTCAGCCATCGCTACCATCTGCCGCCATCGGCGCACACCACCTTCCTGACCAGCCGTTTCGTGGTCTGCACCTTTGTGCCGCGTCCGTTCGAAACCGATCCCGGCGCGCTGAAGGTTCCCTTCTTCCATAACAATGATGATTTCGACGAGGTGATCTTCTATCACCGCGGCGACTTCTTCTCGCGCGACAATATCGACAAGGGCATGGTGACCTTCCATCCCTGCGGCTTCACCCATGGCCCGCACCCCAAGGCGCTGTCGCGTGCCTTCGTGCAGACCAAGGAGGCGACGGATGAGGTGGCGGTGATGATCGATACCCGCGATCCGCTGAATGTGGACGCCTTGCCGGCTGCGGTGGAGAATCCGGATTATTTCCGCTCCTGGATGCCGCCGGTCGCCAAGGCGGCGGAGTAGGGGCTGCACGGCTGCCATTCCGGGCGAGGAGCTGTACTCCGAGACCTGGGATCCGGTTTGTGATGGCAATAGATCCCGGCTCCGGGTGTTTGACCCGGGCCGGGATGACAGGAAGTCCCGGGCGCGAAGCGCGCCCGATACAGTCAAAACGAAGGAAGGATGACCGATGAAACTCGGCAGCATGAAAAGCGCGTCCCGCGATGGGGCGCTGGTGGTCCTGTCGGACGATCTGAAGACCTGCGCCCCGGCCGGCGATATTGCCCGGTCGCTGCTGGATGCGGTGGAACATTGGGATGTGGCCGGCCCGAAGCTGCAGGCCCTGGCGGATGCGCTGAAGGCGGGCAAGGCGGAAGGCGCGATGCCGGTCGATCCGGCGCAGATGGCGGCCTGCCTGCCGCGCGCGCCGCAATTCGTGGACGGCTCGGCCTATCTGTATCATGTGGAACTGGTGCGCAAGGCGCGTGGCGCGGACATGCCCCCCAGCTTCCTGGATGATCCGCTGATGTATCAGGCCGTTTCGGACGGCTTCCTGACCCCGACCAGCGATATTGTCTGCGGCTCGGAGGAGTGGGGCATCGATTTCGAGGGCGAGGTGGGGGTCGTCGTCGACGATGTGCCGATGGGCGTGACGCCGGACGAGGCGAAGCAGCATATCAAGCTGGTGCTGATCCTGAACGACGTCTCGCTGCGCGGGCTGATCCCGGCGGAGCTGGCCAAGGGTTTCGGCTTCCTGCAGTCAAAGCCGCGCTCCGCGCTGTCCATGGCCGCCGTGACGCCTGATGCCCTGGGCGATGCCTGGGATGGCGGCAAGGTCAAGCTGCCGATGGTCGTGCATTACAATGCCAAGCTCTACGGTCAGCCCGATACTGGCCAGGATATGCAGTTCGATTTTCCGCGCCTGATTTCCCATGCGGCCAAGACGCGCCCGCTGGCGGCGGGCTCCATCATCGGTTCGGGCACGATCTCCAACCGCCAGGAAGGCGTTGGTTCCTGCTGCCTGGCCGAGGTGAGGATGATCGAGACGATTCGCGACGGCAAGCCGTCCACGCCCTTCATGAAGTTCGGCGACACGATCCGAATCGAGATGCTGGACAAGGCCGGGCATACCATTTTCGGCGTGATCGACCAGCAGGTCGTGCAGGGCTGATACCAAACTGCGATGAGTGTAACCCATCACAGTTTGGTTGAGCCCGTGCGGCGATTGAGCAGAACCCAGACATGATCGGTCAAAGACCGAGCATGTTGGAATGAGCGCCCGCTGTCCCCGTTCGTCACGGACAGGGGGCCGTTGAAAATACAACACCGACCAAGTCCTGCCGGACCTGGTCGGTGTTTTCTTATCGACGTCGTTCCGCGCTGGAGGTCGCGGTCGTGCCGGAAACTCAGCGCGCGTCGAAGGTCTTCATCACTTCCTGGGCGATGGTGTCGCGGCGCAGGCCCAGCTTGGCCAGTTCCACATCGCTCAGATACCACAGCTCGTTGAACCGGGCCTGGGCAGCGCGCGCGGCGAAAATCCCGGTCAGGACATTGCCCAGCGCCGCAAGGAAACGGCCGCCGAAGCTCTGGGGGGCGTGGCTTTCAAAAGTCTGGACGGACATGATCTTAGTCCCTTCGGATCGAGATATGGCGGCATCACCATCGCGCCGTCTTTCGATAAGAAAGATAGGATCAGACATTTCGCACTGCAACATGAATTTGTTGCGGTGCGATGCAGGCCATGCAAGCGGGTTTTGCATTTGCTGCAACCCGTTCCGAAAACAGCGCTTTTGCATAAAAAATCGGAATGAAGCTGTCATTGGGGCGGTGATTCGGCGCGTTGGCCGGCCCAGATGCTGCCCACTACGATTGCGATTCCCAGGATTTGAGGCGGGGTCATGCCCTGGCCGAGCAGGCTCCAGCCAAGCAGGACGGCCGCTGTTGGGCTGAGCAAAGCGAGGGAGGCCACCACGCTGGATTCCAGCCGCGCGATGCCCCGGAACCAAAGTATATAGGTCAGCGCGGCGCTGATGATCCCCATATAGAGGAAGCCCGCAATGTTGAGCGTGCTGAGGGGGGGCAGTCCAGGCTCCAGCAGCAGCGCCAACGGCAGCAGCAGGATGCCACCCGCCGTCAACTGCCAGGCAGTGAAGGTCAGGGGCGAGACCGGCGGTTGCCAGCGTCGGCTGAGCACGGTGCCGAAGGCCATGGATACCGCGCCGGCCAGGCCGGCGGCGATGCCCAGCATATCAAGCCGGGCGGAGGGGGTGAGCACCAGCAGGCCGACCCCGATGAAGCCGGCCATGGCCGCCAGCACGGATTGTCGCCGGATCGGCCTGGACAGAAACAGATGGGCCAGGAAGATCATGATCAAAGGCTGGATCGCACCAACCGTGGCCGCCACACCGCCGGGCAGGCGATAGGCCGAGACGAACAGCATGATCCAGAAGATGGAAAAGTTGAGGGCCCCCAGGATGAAGACCTTGGGCCACCAGTGGCCGGCGGGAATCTGGCGGACGATCAGCAGCAGCAGCAGCCCGGCCGGCAGCGCCCGCAGCAGGGCGGCGGTGATCGGTATGTCCGGTGGCAGCAATTCGGTGGTGACGATATAGGTGCTGCCCCAGATCAGGGGTGCGATGGCGGTGGTCAGCAGGTCACGCGCGCTGGCTTTCATCGGATGTCCATCCTGGCCCGATTGCCATGTGAGGCCAACCTGCCCGCTGATGCAGGCAATCGGTTCAGTCCGATCAACAGGCGCGTCAAAAGGTAAAAAGCCCGCCAAAAAAGGCGGGCCAGTTACAACCACACCAACAGGGATGCGATCAAGCGGCGCTGTCCTTGGGGCGGCGATAAGCCTGGTGGCAATGGGATGAACAATAAGGCCGGCCAGCTTCGGCGGGCTTACCGCAGAAATGGAATTCATTGGAGCCAGGATGGCCGATCGGCCACTGGCAGGTGCGTTCCGAGCGGCCAATGGAAGGCGCGGGTTCCACCTTGCGCTTCACAGGCTGCGGGCGCTGCGACAGGCCCATACGGTGGGCCTTGCCAATCACCGCATTACGGGTGACCCCACCCAGCTTCTCGGCAATCTGGCGCGCAGTCAGTCCGCTGAGCCACAAATTCTTCAGCTTCTCAACCCGGTCGTCGGTCCATTCGGCAGTCATGGAAACCCCCACAATCCCTGTCTTCAGTCCAGGTCCGCCGCGCCAGGTTAAAATCTGCTTCCTAAGCGGTTACAAGATTCTGTATGGCGCTAGCGACTTCCTAACTATATGCGCTATTCCACACAGAGCCAAGCGTAAAATGATTTCACACGACAGAAGTGGGGAAATCGTTTGATTCCATTTTGTTCACCCTGGTGGATTCCCCACCGTTTCCCGGGCTTTGGTCGAGAGTCGGCCAGGTTTGGCCGGATGCCCGATGTCCTGGGCGCTGCGCAGGCTGCACGGCCTGAATGTTGGAAGAGCCGGGGTTCGGTTCGCCTTTGGCGCCCGATATGATGCATTCCGCATAGGCGGTCCGAATCAGGAACGATATTTTCGCGTGGTCTGGGGCAAAACGAAAACGAAACGGTTGAGAACGGCGCAATCGGCCAAATCGATCTCATATTTTCTCATCAAACCCCAACCGGGAAATCAGAACGGAACGGGGGTAGGGGATCAGTTCCGTCCGCCCTGCAGCACGCGGACCGGCTTGTCCATGGCCTTCAATATGTCTTCCAGATTGCGGGCGGTCTTCAGTATCTGCCGGCCGGAAGTCAGCACGAATTCCGTTCTGCGGCCTACCTTCTTGGTCACCGTGAAGATCGGCGTTTCATAGCTGTGTCGGAAGATGGAGAAGCTGGCGGCCTGGCCGCGCACATCCACCGCGTAATCCTTCCACTCGCCCGTGGCGACGCGCATGGAATACAGATTGAGGAGGCGGCGGAACTCTTCCCTGTTGAAGAAAGTCACGCCCTGCGACCGGCCGAATTCAGTCAGTCTGATGAGTTCGGTCATCCCCCTCCGCCTGTCAGGGCGGGGATGGCGGGCCAGGCGTTGCGAACGAGGCCTTGACCGATCCCCGGCTTATTTCACTTCCTGTTGCCCGGTTCCATACGGGTCCGGACGATCATAACACGAGACCGTGCCCAGCGTGCGATAACAATAAAGCGGCGGTTCGATCACCACGCCCGCATCGGGCTGGCGACACCAGGCGCCCTTGTCGCGCTTGGCCCGGATCGTATCGCAATCCATGCCGGTGGCGACGCTGCCCAGCAGATCCGCCGGCGTCTTGTCGGTTTCCACGATCATCGCGGTGGTGGCCGCAGCGCCATAAACGACCATGGTTTCCGGGCCGCAGCCGGACAGAAGCAGAAGCCCTGCCAGGCCTGCCGTCGCCATTCTCACCCGTTGCCCAATCCACAGCATTGCCTTGCCCCGCTTTCGCCCGACCGACCTGCGCACCGGTACAAGCAAGCTTCGTGCCGCAGGGGGGCGCCGCCATGGGGCACGTTGCATCGTCCCGGCGGAATGCCTAAAACATATCCGGGTCGTGCCTGGCTTTGCCTGGGGGGTCTTACCGGATCGGGCCAAATCGGGGTGGCGCGGGACGACGCGATATGCGAAACCGGCTGCGCTGCTAGGCGTGGCAGGGACGGATCAGGAGCGGGGTAGGCAGGCGCGGGGTCGTAAGGCCCGCCCGGCATCCCGGCCCCGCGGTGAAGGAGGCCCAATTGGCCGATATTTTCGACGAAGTTGCCGAAGATCTGCGACGCGACCGCGCGCTGAAGGCCTGGAAGCGTTATGGCGGATGGGTGATCGGCGCGGCGGTTGCCGTAGTGGCTGGCGTCGGGCTGCATCAGGGCTGGACCTGGTGGGAAGGCAAGGCAAGGCAGGAACGTGCGCAGAGCTATGAGGCGGCGCGCGGCTTCCTTGATGCCGGGGACAATGCCTCGGCGCTGGGGACGTTTGCCAATCTGTCCCAGGGCGATGATGGCTTTGCCGTGCTGGCCCGGCTGCAGATGGCCGCCGCCCAGATTTCTGCCGGCGACAAGGCAGCCGGCATCGCGGCTTATCAGGCGCTGGCGACGGATCAGGCGGTGCCGGAAACCTATCGCCTGCTTGGCGGGGTGATGGCGGTGATGCACAGGGCCGATGACGGCGATCCCGATGCCCTGCTGGCCGAACTGGCACCGGCGCTGGCCCAGACCTCGCCCTGGCGCTTCAGCGCGCGGGAAGTTGCGGCGGGTATTGCCCTGCGTAAGGGCGATACATCCGCCGCGCGGCAATTCCTGCAGGCCAGTGCGGATGATCTGGCCGCGCCGAACACCGTGCGCAGCCGGGCGGGTCAACTTCTGCAGGCGATCGGGCAATGAGCAGGGTGGCAGGGACACGGCGCCGGCTGGCGGGCGCGATCGGCACCTGTTTGGCCTTGGGCCTGCTCGCGGGCTGCGGCTGGATGGGCGATGACGATAAGCCGCCGCTGCCGGGCGAGCGCATCTCGGTCATGCTGGTCGACCAGGATCTGGAGCCCGATCCGCAGCTGTCCGACCTGCAGGTCCGTCTGCCGCCACCTTATATCAACCCCGACTGGCCGCAGGCCGGCGGCAGCACCACCCATGCCATGCATCATCTGATGGTGGCGGAGCAGCTGAGCCGCGCCTGGACGGCCAGCATCGGCTCGGGGACCTCCGGACGCCGCAGGCTGCTGACCCTTCCGATCGTGGCGGAAGGCAAGGTCTTCACCATGGATCTGGATTTCGAGATCCGGGCCTTCGAACTGAAGACGGGCCGCCAGCTCTGGGCGTTCGAGGCGGAGCCGCCAGGACGCGATACCGATGCCTTCGGTGGCGGCCTTGCCTATGGTGGGGGCAAGCTGTTTGTCGGCACCGGCTTTGCCGAGCTGCTTGCCATCGATCCTTCCGCGGGAAAGGAGCTGTGGCGGTCCCGCCTGCCTGCCCCGATGCGTGGCGCACCCACCATCGCGCTGGGTGTGGTGCTGGCCATCACGGTCGACAACCAGACCACCGCCTTCGATGCGCAAACCGGCGAACGCAGCTGGAATCATACGGGCTTCGCGGAGACGGCGGGCCTGCTGGGCGGGGCCAGCCCGGCGGTGCTGTCGGGCATCGCCATTGCGCCCTATTCCTCCGGCGAAGTCTTCGCGCTGCGGCTGAACAACGGCCGGCCGGCCTGGTCGGACAATCTGACGGCCGTGCGTCGGGCCGATGCGGTGTCCTCCCTGGCCGATATCCGTGCGCTGCCGGTGATCGACCGCGATGTCGTCTTTGCCATCAGCCATGCCAGCCGCATGGTTGCGCTGGATCTGCGCACGGGTACCCGCCTGTGGGATCGTAATATCGGCGGGCTGCACATGCCCTGGGTGGCCGGGGAATATATCTTCCTGGTGAACAACCAGCAGCAGGTTCTGGCGATCACCCGCCGCGGCGGGCGGGTGAAGTGGATTACCCAACTGCGCCAATGGGAGGATGAGGAAGACCGCACCGATCCGGTGACCTGGGTTGGCCCCATCCTGGCCGGCGATCGTCTGATCCTGGGCAGTTCCCTGGGGGATATCCTGTCCGTCTCGCCCTATACCGGCCAGGTGCTGGGCAAGGTCGATGCGGGCGACGGTGTGCGGATTTCTCCCATCGTGGCCGATGGCACGCTTCTGATTCTGACCGATTCCGGTACCCTGCAGGCTTATCGCTAAGAAAGGGAAAGCCGGTATGGCTTTTACTGTCGCGCTCGTCGGGCGCCCCAATGTCGGCAAATCGACACTGTTCAACCGCCTTGTCGGACGCAAGGTGGCGCTGGTCGATGATCGCCCCGGCGTGACCCGCGATCGGCGGGAAGGGGATGCGCGCCTGTCCGATCTGCGCTTTCGCGTGGTCGACACGGCCGGCTTGGAAGAGGCCTTCGACGACAGCCTGGAAGCGCGCATGCGCCGCCAGACGGAAGTCGCCGTGCGCGAGGCGGATCTGGTTCTGTTCATGATCGACGCCCGGGCGGGCGTTACCCCGCTGGACGAGACCTTTGGCAGCTGGCTGCGCCGGATCGGTGCGAAGGTGGCCCTGGTTGCCAATAAGGCGGAAGGACGGGCGGGTGAAGGCGGATTGCTGGAAGCCTTCGGGCTCGGCCTGGGGGAGCCGCTGGCCCTGTCGGCGGAACATGGTGACGGGCTGGCCGGGCTGTATGCAGTTCTGCGCAAGGCCGGCGCCACCAATGCAGCAGAGGCCGCGCGGCTGGCCGATCGGGCCGAGATCGAGGTTGATCTGGGCGAAGAGGTGACGGAGGAGGAGGTGGCCGCCCCGGCCACTGATTATTCCGCGCGCCCGTTAAGGCTTGCCATCGTGGGGCGGCCCAATGTCGGCAAATCGACGCTGATCAATCGCCTGATCGGGCAGGAACGCCTGCTGACCGGGCCGGAGGCGGGCATCACGCGTGATTCCATCTCCGTCGATTGGGAATTCAATGGCCGCAAGGTCATCCTGTTCGATACGGCCGGGCTGCGTCGCCAGTCCCGTGTGGATGAGAAGATCGAGAGGCTGTCGGCTGCCGAAACGCGCCGGGCCATCGATTTCGCCGAGGTGGTGATCCTGCTTCTGGATGCCGAACAGATGCTGGAGAAGCAGGACCTGACCATCGCGCGGCGCGCGGCGGAGGAGGGGCGCGCCGTCGTCATCGCCGCCAATAAATGGGATGCGGTAGTCGACCGGCCGGAAGCCTTGGCCAGGCTGCATGACCGGGTGGAATTTTCCCTGCCCCAGATCAAGGGCGTGCCGGTGCTGACCGTATCGGCGAAGGATGGGCGCAATCTCGACCGGATGATCGAGGAAGCCTTCGCGATCCGCGATATCTGGTCGAAGCGCATTTCCACTTCCAAGCTGAATGACTGGCTGTCCTATATGACCGAGGCGCATCCCCCGCCCATGGTCCGGGGGCGGCGTATTCGCCTGAAGTTCATGACACAGGCCAAGACCAGGCCGCCGGGCTTCATGATCTCCGCCAATATGGCGGAGGATTTGCCGGATGATTACCGACGCTACCTGATCAACGGGCTGCGGGAGGATTTCGGCATGGCCGGGGTTCCGATCCGCATCATGATCCGCGGCAAGAAGAACCCCTTCGCGGAGGAGTGACGCATGACGGGCAAGTTCTGGACCATCTGCCTTGCCGCCGGCGCCGTCCTGCTGGCGGGCTGCGACGAGACGACGCTGATGCGCGTATCCGGCGGGGACCCGGCCTATGATGGGCGTTGGACCGGGCGGATGGCCTTTTCCATTGGTCTCGCCAGCTGTCCGCGTCGCGGCGCGCTTGCACTGGACCTGTCGGGCGGCGTGTTTTCCGGCGATGTGCGCTTTCCGGAGCTGGAGGCGCGGCGCGTGATGGGCAAGGTGATTGAGGGCGGCGAGGTCGCGGGCGGCGAGATCAAGCGCGGCCCGATTCCCTGGGCTGACGTGACCGGAAGTTTCAATATCGACGGCACCGCTTCCGGTCGCTGGAAGACCCGCGAATGCGAAGGCAGCTGGGAAGCGCGGCGCGTGGCCGGGTAGGGTTTGCGGTCCGTGACGTTCGCTTCCAGACGCGGGTTCCATGCTCCTTGATGCCTGCGGGCTTTTTTTGAGATTTCCCTCATCCAGAGGGGGCCGGAGGCCCGTCCCGAAGGATGAGGGAAATCTGCGGTCCGCCTTCAGCTAAACCAGACGAATACTAGCGGAAGATATAGGACGGGCTGGTCCAGGCCCGCGTGCCATCCTCCTGCTCCACCCGGATATAGATGGCATTGTCCCCCTCCGCCTTCAGCGCGATGCTGCGGGTGAAGGTGAAGGAGCGGTGCGGGTTCTCCTCCGGCAGGCGATAGACCTTCAGAAAACGCGGCAGGTCGCCGGATGCGTCGAACACCGTCTCCTCATAGCCGATATCGGCGATCGGTATGGTGAAGGACACCAGAGGTGTTTCGACCGACAAGGACCCGGCGGCATGCTGGTCCAGCGTCAGATCGGCCGCGCCGAAATTGCCGGTGGTGAGCGCCTGCCACTGTGCCTTTTGCGCATCGGCCAGGGTCAAGGTCTTGTCCTGATTGAAGAAATTCACCGGCGTCGCGGCAAGAATGCTGTTGCCATCGATCTGGGCGCTGCCATCCCAGATCACTTCGCGGAAACGGCCCCGATATTCCGCCCCTTCCCAATGCAGCCGGATACGCCGGCCAAGTTCTGCCACACCATAGGGACGCAGGGTTTCCAGCAACTCCAGCCCGTTGAAGATATCCACCTTGATGATGGGGGAGTTGGAATGGATCGACACCTGCAACAGAGCCTCCAATCCGTCATAGCGCAGGATATCGCCCATCATGGCTGTACGCACGGGCTCTGAGCTGGTTTCGAACAGGGACGGATCATCGGCGAACAGCCGGGCCTCCTGATCGAAGGCGAGCCCGAGCGTGATCGCCATGCGGCCGCCCGGCCCACCCGTGGTGCCATAGTGGTGGCGCTTGCGCATGGCGTCCAGCAGGGCTTTGCGGCTGAGTTCGGGCATGCTGAAGCAGGTCAGCCCGCCGATGGCCCCGAACTTGCCCGCGCCGGGATAGCTGGCGCCGGGACGACCTTTATGGCCGTCGGAATTGCAGACGACGCCGACCCGGTAACCCAGCTTCAGCGCATCCTGCAGCAGCCATTCGAAGCTGCCCCAGGAGGAGTGAATCTCCATCGACCGTTCGAACCGGCCGTCATGGGCATAGCCCACATCGGCATAGCGCCCGCCACAATGGGCATAGCAGACGACATCGAATTCCCGTTCGCGCTCGAAGGCCGCGAACAGCTCGCGCGCCGTGAAGCAATCGGTATCGGCGGTTTTCCTGTCTTCCACCAAGGCGTGGGAGGAGCGGCGGATCGTGCGCCCCTCGGTCGGGAAATAGATGTTGCGATCCCCGCCCAGCGCGGTATTGCCCGACCATTCATAGCCTGGCAGGGTGACGAAGCGCCCGGCTTCGTCGAATTCCGCGGTGACCCGGTCCAGCTCTTCCCAGAACGCATCGGTGATCTGGAAGTCGTTGCCCTGGTGTCCGCAGGCATCCATCCAGGCAAGGTCCCGGGCGAAGGCGAAGTATTCCCGTGCACTGCCGGTGCCGATGGTTTCTTCCGACTGGCCATGCATGTCGCCCCAGAAATGCACCAGCGGGCTCTCCTCGATCAGCAGCGGATTGCTGCGGGCCAGCAGGTTTCCGGCCTCATCCTTCACCAGGATGTAGATCGGACCGCCAGCATCGGCCTTAAGCCCTGGAACGGTCAGGCTGAACATGCCGGGCGGCAGGGCAACGCTTTCGGGCAGCCCGTCGACCGAGCCTTCTGCCTCAAGGCGCAGGATATGGTCGCATTGATCGGACGGGTTGCCCCATTTGTCTTCGGCCTTGATCTTCAGCGCGAAGGTTTCGCCCGGGCGGCGCAGGGTGGGGATGGCCGCCACGAAACGCTGCGGCTTGCCGGGGATGATGCTGATGGTCGGCTGCACGGGCAGGGCCTGGAAGTTGAAGGTCGCGATCGGGTCGACCAGAACCCGGAATTCGAAACTTTCTTCCCGAAAGGTCTGCAGGCGCATGCCCGGCCCGCCGTGATCGGTGACGCCGAAGCGGATGGTGATGGTGTCGCCTGCCTGCAGGAAGCCGCGCACCACCTTGATCCACAAGGTGCGGTCCCAGGGCCGCACATTCGCCTTGGGGTCCCAGCGGGTTTGCAGCACGGCGCCATTGGAGGCTTCCACCGTGCAATAGCCGGGGCCGCCGGGGTCGTCGAATTGCGGCCGGCCCTGGTCGGAGGCGAAGCGGAAGCAGACGCGCAGGCTGCCGGAATCATCGATTCCGAAAGCGCCGGCGGTATAGGTCAGGGTGAAGGAGGCGTAGGAGCCCGCTTCGAAGCGGCCGGTGGGGGAAATCTCCGCACTGCCCAGCAGGGCCGGGTCGATCGCATGGCGGATGACCCCGCTGTCGATCTCCTCCCAGTCTGGCCGGACATGCGGCAGGGCGGGGGATTGCTTGTTCATCAGGAACCTCTTGCAGGACAAGGTTGACGGTTCCGCGCCGAGATCCGGTTGGTCGGGCGGGCGGGTGTGGAAAAGGGAGGGGCGCGCTTCCTAGGAGGTCAGACCGACCAGAAGCAGCGAGATCGGCGGCACATAGGTGATGAGCAGAAGATCCACGAGAAGAACGAGGATGTAGGGCCAGATCGCAACCACGATCCGCTCTATGGAGACTTTCGTGATGGCCGAGGCAACGAAGAGGTCCACGCCCAGGGGCGGCGTCACGGTACCGATGGAAAGGTTGACCGACACGATGATGCCGAACAGGACCGGATCGATGCCGAATTTGGCGGCGGCCGGATACAGGATCGAAGTGAAGATGACGATGGCCGCCGCCGCGTTCATCAGGCAGCCCACGGCCAGCAGGAAGAGGTTGACCAGCAGCAGGAAGAGGATGGGCCCGCCTGCGATCTGTGTCAGATAGGTCGATATTTCCTGCGGAATCCGGTTGATGGTGATCAGCCAGGCGAAGACGCCTGCGGCATTCATGATCAGCATGACGACGGCGGTGGACAGGGCAGCCCGCAGGAAAGCCCGGTAGAGGGCTGGCAGGGTCAGTTCCCGGCAGACGAAACCCACGACAAGGCCATAGAGCACGGCCACGATGGCTGCTTCGGTCGGGGTGAATATGCCCCCATAGATGCCCGACAGGATGATCGCCGGCATCAGCAGGGGCCAGAATGCCTGGCGGAAACTGGTCCAGATGCCGGGCAGTCCCTGGAATGCGGTGCGTTCAACACTTTGCCCGGCGGCCAGGAAGCGGTTCAGCACCAGCATGCTGATGCAGATCAGGATACCCGGCAACAGCCCCGCCAGGAACAGGTCGGCGATCGAAACGCCGGTCACGACCCCGTACAGGATCAGCAAGATGCTGGGCGGAATGATCATGCCGGTCACGCCGGCGGCTGCGATGGTCGCTGCCGTATAGGACGGACGATAGCCGGCATCGGCCATCGGCTGGTTCATCACCCCGCCGATGGCGGCGACCGTCGCGGCGTTGGAGCCTGAAAGTGCCGCGAAGAAGCTGGACCCCAGGATCGCGACCGCGGCCAGACCGCCCGTCATATGCCCCACCAGCGAGGCTGCAAACCCAACCAGACGGCGCGACATGCCGCCGGTCGACATGATCTCGCCGGCCAGAATGAAGAAGGGGATCGCCAGCAGCGGGAAGGAATCGTTGGTCGCGATCAGGCGTTGCGCCACGATTTCCAGGCTGATGCCGCTCAACATCAGGCCGATGATGCTGGAAAGGCCCAAGGCGATGGCGATCGGAACCCGTAACAGGATCAGCAGGAGAAGGGAGCCGAAGATGGCCGCGATGGTCATGGCATGGGAATCCTTGCGGAAATTGGCTGGCAGGGAGGCGTCAGGCGTCTTCGGCGGCCAGATCGGACAGCTCCGCGTGCCATTGCCGGTAGAACAGCTCGATGGCGTACAGGGCAAGCAGCCCCATTCCGACCGGAACGGCGGCCATGACCCAGGCCATGGAAACCTCCAGTGCCGGCGAAATCTGCGGCGCGGCACGGATGGTGAGCAGGATGCCGGCATGGCCGACCAGCACGAAGAACCCGGCGCTGAGGACCGTTGCGGCCAGCAGGGCGAAGCGCTTTGTCTGTGGCGACAGTCGCGCCACCAACAGGCCGATCGCGGCATGCATGTTGCGCCGGTAGGCGACGGCCGATCCGAGGAAGACCGCCCAGATGAAGAGGTAGCGGATCAACTCGTCAGGAAAAGCGAGCGAGCTTTCCAGCAGGAAGCGGAACACAACGGTCGCGATGCCAAGCACGAACATCGCGACGAAGGCGAACACGCAGAGAGCCGCCAGAACCTGTTCCGACAGGTCCAGCAGGAATTGGAAATGTTTCATGTCAGAGGTCCTGGCGGGTTTCTGCTTCAGCCTATTTCGTCTCGACGGCTGCCTTGATCAGCGCATCGCCGATCTTGGTCCCGTACTGGCTCCAGACCGGCTCCATGGCCTTCTGGAAGGCGGTGGCCTGGTCCGGGGTCAGGCGGGTCACGGTCATGCCGGCCTGCTGCATCTCGGCCAGGTAGCTGGCTTCGACCGTGTTGATTTCCTTGCGTTCCCAGGTCTGGGTTTCCCGCACGCCGTCTTCGATCAGCTTGCGCAGCTCCGGGCTGGCCGCATCCATGGTTTTGCCGGATGCCAGAACCATGATGCCGGCCCATTGATGGTTCGACAGGGTGATGAATTTCTGCACCTTGTCATAGCCAAAGGCCTTCACATTGCCGACGGGGTTGTCCTGCCCGTCTACCGTGCCTTGCTGCAGGGCGGTGAAGACCTCCGACAGGGCCATCGGGGTCGGATTGGCGCCCAGCGCCTTGAAGGTACCTACATTCAGCGGGTTGTTGATCACCCGGAACTTGATGCCCTTCATGTCGTCCGGCTTTTCGACCTTGGTCTTGGCGGTGGTGATCGTTCGGAAGCCGCTTTCATACATGCCCAGCGTGACGATGCCGGTTTTTTCCTGCAGCCCGGCATAGAGCTGCTTGCCGACCGGACCATCGGACACCGCATAGGCATGCGCGCTGTCGCGGAACAGGAAGGGCAGGTAGAACAGATCCAGGGGAGGATGGAAGCTGGCGGCATTCGTGGTCGGGATCAGGGCGAAGTCGACCACGCCGATCTGCAGGCTTTCCATCAGATCGCGTGCCGCGCCCACGGTGCCGTTGGGGAATTGCTGCACGGTGACCTTGCCGCCGCTGCGTTCGGCCAGAAGATCGGCGAATTTCTGAACAGCCTGCCCCAGTGGATGGCTTTCGGCGTATTCATGGCCGAATTTCAGGGTCGTTTCGGGGAATTCCGCCGCCGCCGGAACCGATGCGAGGCTGGCGAAGGCAAGGCAAGAGCCGCCAAGCAGCAGGCCGCGGGCGAGGAGGCTTCGGCGGGTCGTCTTGGTGCTCGGGAACAGATCAGTCATGAGAACGCACTCTCCTGTTTGCAGGTTTCTGCCCCGCCTCCCGCGATCAGGGCTCTGTTTTCGGGTCTGAATGCCCGTTGCGTGCTTTTCGCGGCGGCTGTCCGCCGTCGTTTCAGGTGATGTCGACCGGATGCGTCGCGGCTGTGCCGCCAACCGGCAGAATTTCGATGACCCGGTCGCTGGGGGGCACGAAGATGCGCTGCCAGGTGATTGGCGTGTCGCGATAGCTCATGCCGCAGATCGTCCAGACCATGCCGTATTGCCCGCTGGGCACGCCAAGCAGGCGGGTCACGCGCGGGGGCAGGGGCTGGCAGGCCATGGTCTGGCGGCTGGACAGTGTCGGTGCGTTGAAACGCTCGGCCACCAGGTCGCGGAAGGACACCCCGTTAAGCGCGGCTGCCCCCATCTGTTCCAATGCACCGAAGCGCTCGGCGGGAAGATAGACTTCGCTGAAAACCTCGAACTCGTCATTGACGGAGACGATCCGCCGGATTCGCACGAACCGCCCATCCGCCACCGCCAGAAAGCCGAACCAGGGGCCGGCTTCGTCGGTTATCTCGACATCCAGTATCTTGAAATAGACGGGCAGAAGCTGGTTTCCGCCATCGGCCATGAAGCGGAAATGCCGTAGCTGGCCTTCCTGGGCGCGCGCGCCGGAAACGAAGGTGCCTCGGCCGTGGTGCCGTTCCACCACGCCCATCTGCACCAGGCTGCGCAGCGCGCGCTGAACCGTGCCCAGGCTCGCACCCATTTCCGCCGCGAGTTGGTCTTCGGCCGGCAACTGGTCGCCCGGGCGCCAGCGCCCTGCTTCAATGGCGCTCAGAATCTCTTCGGAAATCTGCTGATGCTTGGCGATGCTGGGCATCGTGTCCACGATGCCCAGGCGTTTTGGTTCTATCGTCATGTTCCCCGTCCATGTCCTTTATAGGACTTATGGCAAGATGCTAGGCTATGGCGTAAAAACGAGTCAAGTCCTATATAGGACACGCTTCAAACTGCTTATCGCTTGGGCAGTTCGGATAAAATTGCGGCAGATTTCGGCACCGTTCTGCCTGAATGTGATGCAGCGATGGGGGCGGCACGGGGAACATCGTCCGGCGCCCCTGTTGCAGTCAGGTGGCGCGCGATTGCAGCAAGGTGCTGGGCACCGATCCGGTCACCCGCCGGAATTCCCGATTGAAATTGGATTTGGTGTTGAAGCCGCTGGCCAGCATGGCTTCCGTCACGCTATGGCCCGCTTCCAGCGCGGCGCAGGCATGGCGGATGCGATGGGCATTGATGTAACGCGAAACATTGTCGCCCGTGGCCCGGTTGATCGCGGCGGATAGCTGCTTGATCGGGACATGCAGGCGTCGGGCCAGGCGTGCCAGCGTCAGATCGGGATCGAGCCAGGGTCGATCCTTCTCCATCAGGATTTCCAGCCGCGCCAGCAGGGCCGCGTCATCGGCACTCGCCTCCAGGGCGGTTGGCTGATCCGCCTCGGCTTCGGTGGCCGCATCGGGGGCAAGGCAGATCAACCCCACGGCAAGCAGCGCCAGGGAGGATGTGAGGCTGACCAGCAGCGGGGCGAGTGGTGCATGCCCGGTCAGCATCAGGACCGCGAAGCCGGTGTCACTGAGGGCCGACAGGAGCAGCGCCCCTGCCACGGCCTGCCAGACGGATCGGGGCAGGGCATCTGCGCCAAGGCGCGCGAAGGGCAGGTCCTCCGCCGCCCGCAACTGCCATAGCATCGCCGCGCCATAGGCCAGGAAGGTGCCGGGCAGCACCAGATCCAGGGTGATCGGGGCGAAGAACAGGCAGAACAGTATGAAGAGGGGTGCGGCCAGATGCGGCCAATCCCGCCGCAGGGATACCGGGCGCAGAAGTGCTGCCATGAAGGCCAGCCAGGCAAGCGGCGGAATGCAGGCGGCCGCCACCGGCTGCAGCGGGCGCAGGGCATGGATGCCATAATACTGTGTCAGGGAGACCAGCAATCCCTGCATGCTGCAGGCCAGCAACAGCGCCATGAACAGGCGGCCACGGCCCCCTTCAACGGCAAGGCGCGCCGCAAGAAAGGCCAGCACCAGCGACACGATCAGCGGGATGGGCAATGCGATCACGGCGGGATACTCCTTGGCGTTCCTTTCCTAGTTCCAGATCGCGTTCTTGGCGACCTCAAACCGGTTCGAGGACGCGGGCGACCGCGATTTCCTGACCATATCGGGTCATTGAAACCGCAACGGAACTCAGGAGGCCGATCATGCGCCGCTTCACACTTGCCACCCTTGTTTCCATCCTCATCGCCGGGCCGGCCTCGGCTGGTGATGGTCTTGCCGGGATGGACCGGCTGGATATGAAACTACCGCATCGCGGGCAGGCGGTCGCCGCCGCGATCTGGTATCCGGCCTCGGGGCCGACCTATCGCGGCATGGTCGGGGACAATGCCGTCTTCCGTGGCACCAAGGTTCATATCGGGGCGCCGATTGCCGAGGGGCGGCACCCGCTTGTCCTGTTCTCGCACGGCTCGGGCGGGAACATGGATAATGCAGCCTGGCTGTTCTCGGCCCTGGCGGAACGCGGCGCCATGGTGCTGGCCGTCAACCATCCGGGTAGCACGTCTGGCGATTCCTCGCCCCGGCGTTCCGTTTGGCTGGACGAGCGGGCGCGGGATTTGAGCGCCGCGCTCGATGCGCTGTTGCAGGAAGCACCCTTCGCGGCGCATATCGACCGCAGCCGTATCGTTAGCCTCGGCTTCTCGCTGGGCGGTGCGACCTCCCTCGGCCTTGCCGGAATGCGATTTGATCGCGGGGCCTATCGCCGCTTTTGCGACCGGATGGGTGATGCGGCGCAGGATTGCCTATTCTTCGCCAAGGGCGCGGTCGATCTGGCAAAGCTACCGGATGGCTTCGCGGCGGATACGCGCGACACCAGGGTAACGGCCGCCATCGCAATCGATCCGGGCTTCAGCTATGCGGCCGCGCCGGACAGCATCACTGCGATCACCATGCCGGTGCTGCTGATCAATCTGGGCTTTGCCGAGCGTTTCGCCGCCGCCGATGTCGGACCGCATGGCAGCAATCTGGTCGCCCGCCTGACCGATGTTACCTATCGGGAGATTGGACCCGCGCACCATTTCACTTTCCTGGCGGAATGCAAACCGGAAGGGGCGGGTCTGCTGGCGGAGGAAAAGGATGATCCGGTCTGTGATGATCCGGCGGGAACCGACCGGGCGGATGTGCATCGCCGGATCGTGGAAGCCGTGGCCGCGTTTCTGAAGCTGTAGGTGATGTGCCATCCCGGCCAGGGGGGAGCCCCCTGGCCGGGATCAGGCCAGTGGAACGGGTCGGGAAATACTCAGTTCCCGCCCTGCAGATCTTCCGGCAGCAGGGCTTCCGGAATGTTCTGGTAGCAGACGGGCCGCAGGAAGCGGCGGATCGACAGCGTACCGACCGAGGTCGCGCCGAAATTGGTGGAGGCGGGGTAGGGACCGCCATGCACCATGGAATCGGCCACCTCCACGCCGGTCGGGAAGCCGTTGGCCAGCACGCGGCCGGCCTTGCGCTCCAGCACGGGCATCAGGCGGCGGCCGGTTTCGGTGTCGCCGGTATCCATATGCAGCGTGCAGGTCAGCTGGCCTGCGATGGAGCGGGCGATTTCCACCATCTCTTCCACGCTGTTGACCGTCACGATCAGGCCGAGCGGCCCGAACACTTCCTCGCCCAGCGCATGGTTGGCAAGCCAGTCGGCGGCGGTCGTGCGATAGAGATAGGGCGAGGCGCTGCGCGCATCGCACATGGTGGCGAGCAGTTCGCGCACGCCCGTCCCGGCCGCGATCCGGTCCTTGCCCTTGGCGAAAGCCGCCGCGATGCCGTCGGTCAGCATGTATTGCGGGCCGGTTTCCGACAGGGCGGCGCGGGCGGCTTCGGCGAAAGCCTCGCCATCCGGGCCTTCCATCACCACGGCTATGCCCGGATTGGTGCAGAACTGGCCGGCGCCCATGGTCAGGCTGGCGGCCCAGCCGCGCCCGATCTCGGCACCGCGCGCCTTGGTGGCTTCCGGCAGCACGAACATCGGGTTGACCGAGCCCAGCTCGCCGAAGAAGGGGATCGGTTCCGGGCGCTGGGCGCATTGATCGAACAAAGCGCGACCACCGGCCAGCGAGCCGGTGAAGCCAACGGCTTTGATCGCCGGGTGCTGTACCAGCACGCCACCCACCTGGCGATTGCCGCCCTGGATCAGCGAGAACACGCCGGCCGGCATGCCGCAGCGCTGGATGGCGGCATGCACCGCTTCGGCCACGATTTCGCCGGTGCCGGGATGGGCGGAATGGCCCTTCACCACCACCGGGCAGCCGGCAGCCAGGGCGGCGGCCGTATCGCCACCGGCGGTGGAGAAGGCCAGCGGGAAGTTGGAGGCACCGAACACCGCCACCGGGCCGATGGGACGCTGCACCATCTTCAGATCCGGGCGCGGCAGGGGCTTGCGGTCGGGCAAGGCGGCGTCATGACGGCGATCCAGATACTCGCCCTTGCGGATATGGGCGGCGAACAGGCGCAGCTGGCCGGTGGTGCGGCCGCGTTCGCCTTCCAGGCGACCGGCGGGCAGGCCGGTTTCCTGGCTGCCGATCTCGGTGATTTCCGCGCCGCGCTTCTCGATCTCCTCGGCAATCGCGTCCAGGAAAGCCGCCCGGATCTCGCGGGAGGAATAGGCATAGGTCCAGAATGCCTCCTCCGCGGCCTTGGCGGCCTGATCAACCAGCTCGGGCGTACCGACGGAGAAGTGATGGACGGGACCGGTCACCGGTTCGGAGGAAAAGGTCTCTTTTGTTGCGATCCATTCGCCAGCAATCAGATGCTTGCCATGCGGTGTGAAAATCATTGGAGTTCTCCTGTTATGCGGGTGTGACGCGGCGCGGGAGGGAGTTCAACCGCGACGACGCTACCGGCGTCAAGAAACAAGTTGAAGTCAGTAAGCGGGGGTGGCCGCGCCGGTGAGGCCAAATTCCTTCGCCAGCAGGCGATAGGAATTGCGTCGGGCCTCCTGGTCATGCATCCAGGTCAATACCACCAACTCGTCCAGCTGCATATCCAGCGCCAGGATGCGCAGCTTGTCGGCCACCTGGCTTGCGGAGCCTGCCAGCGCGATCTGCCACATGGCTTGGACCTCCGCCTCCTCCTCTGGGGTGAAGGCAATAGCGTCGGGCGCTTCGATCTGTTTCATCAGCCCGCGATTGCGGTCCAGCTTCCAGCGCGCGCGGCTGCGGAACAGATGGCGGGCTTCCTCCTCGGTCTCCGCCGCCAGGGCCCAGACGCAGAGCGTCGCCTTGGGCCGGTCCAGCAGCGGGGATGGCTGGAAGCTGTCGCGATATAGCCCCAGCGCGCGGGCGGCGCCGCGCCCATCGGTGATGAAATGCGCGAAGGCATAGGGCAGGCCCAGATAGGCGGCCAGCTGCGCGCCATAATCCGACGACCCCAGCATCCAGATATCCGGTCCGGTCGCGGCACGCGGATGTGCGGCGATCCGCCCGAACGGATGGCCGTCCGGCAGGGCCAGCCCATTGGCCCAGGCCATCAGATCGCGGGTCTGGGCCGGGAAGCTTTCGCCGAAATCCCCATGCGGGTTCAGCGCGCGGGCGGTGTGCCCGTCCGATCCGGGCGCGCGGCCTACGCCCAGATCGATGCGCCCCGGCGCGATGGCATCCAGCACGCGGAACTGTTCAGCCACATGCAGGGCGGAATAATGCGGCAGCATCACGCCCGCCGATCCCAGGCGGATGCGGCTGGTCACGGCTGCCATGGCCGCGATCAGGATTTCCGGGGCGGTGCCGACGATGCTGGCATGGTTATGGTGTTCCGACACCCAGAAGCGGGTATAGCCCAGGTTTTCGCAGAGCTGCGCCATGGCGATGGTGTCGCGGATGGCCTGCGATTCTTCGGAGCCGGCGACGGCGATGGATTGGTCCAGAACGGACAGGGCGATGTTTTTGCTCATGGCCGTTATCTGGGATGTCTGCCCTGCCAAAGGCAACCCCCCGCGCGGATGAAGCGACTGGACGTGTGGGAAAAGGTGCAGGCAGAGAAACCGGACAGCGTAACCCTCGCCCGCTTGCGGGAGAGGGTGGTGCGGAACGCACCGGGTGAGGGCTTTTTCGGATTGCTCGCCGCCGTTCGCTGTACCCCCTCACCCAACCCTCCCCCCCGAAGGGGGCGAGGGCATTTGTCCTTTGTCTGACCCTGGGACCTTTTCGCCCGTGAAGGAAGTGGACGGGTCGAGCGCGACCACGACGGACCAGGGGGCTTACGACCTTACCCGGCCCCCATGGTTCGAGACGGCCCTATGGGCCTCCTCACCATGAGGGCGTGGTAGGTTCCCTCGTCTTGAGGAGCCGCGCTGGCGGCGTCTCGAAAGGCGAGGGAATGTCCCTGTCACCCGTTCAGCGCGGCCCACATCTGCCGGTCGCGCTCGGCAGTCCAGATGCGCGGATGGTCCAGCCCCATCGCCTCGTCATAGGCGCGCGCCACGTTGAAGGGCTGGCAATGGTCGAAGATGGCGAAATTGCCGAAGCGCGGACGCATGGCGTCGTTGCAGCGGTCGAAGGCTTCCTTCAGTGACAGCCCCTTGGCGGCACTTTCCGAGACCGAGCCATAGAGCGTGGTCAGGAAGTCGCGGGTCAGCTGCAAGCCGTCGACCACCTCCTTCGGGTTGCGCAGTGCATCGCCCCGGCCGGGGATGATGGCTTTCGGATTGAATTCGCCCAGCGCGTCCAGGGTTTTCGGCCAGTCCTTGAAATGCGCATCGCCGCAATAGCAGGCGGAGTGATATTCGACCAGATCGCCGGAGAACATCACGCCCGCATCCGGCACCCAGGCGACGGTGTCGCCGGCCGTATGGCCGCGTCCCAGATGCATGATCTCCACCCGGCGCTTGCCCATATAGACCGTGAACTTCTTCTGGAAGGTCATGCTGGGCCAGGTCAGGCCGGGAATGGATTCGGCATCCTGAAACAGGCGCGGGAAGCGGCCATATTCCGAATCCCAGTCTTCCTGGCCGCGTTCCACGATCAGGCTGCGCGTTGCCTCGGAGGCGAAAATCTGCTGCGGAGCATAGGCCGAGGCACCCAGCACGCGGACCGCGTGGTAATGCGTCATCAGCACATATTTGACCGGCTTGTCGGTGACCTGGCGAATATAGCTGATCACCTGGTTGGCCATTTTCGGCGTCGCCTGGGTGTCGATCACCATCACCCCGTCATCGCCCACGATCACGCCGGTATTCGGGTCCCCCTCGGCGGTGAAGGCATAGAGGCCTTCGCCCAGCTGGGTGAAGGAGATCTTCTTGTCTTCCATGTCGCCGGTGGAGGCGAAAGCTTTCGACATGTCGGTTTCCTCTCTTTTCTAGTTACCCAACAGGGTCTCGGGCAGCCACAGCGCCAGTTCCGGGAAGGCGATCACCAGAACCAGGGCCAGAAGCTGGATCAGCACGAAGGGAATGATCCCGGTATAGATGGTCTTGATCCCGACATCCGCCGGCGCGACCGCCCGGATATAGAATAGCGCATAGCCGAAGGGTGGTGTCAGGAAGGATGTTTGCAGATTGACCGCGAACAGGATGGCGAACCACAGCAGCACCTGTTCCTGGTTCAGGCCGAAATCCAGTCCGGCGATGATCGGGGCCACGATCGGCATCACGATGAAGGTAATCTCCACCCAGTCCAGGAACATGCCCAGGACGAAGATGAAGGCCATGATCACGAACATCACCCGATAGGGGTTGGTGTCCGCCGCTTCCACGCCCAGCGCGTCGGAGATCATGACGTCGCCGCCCAGCTTGCGGAAGATCACGCTGAACACAGTGGCCCCAATCATCACGAACATGATCATCGCGGTGGTGCGGGTCGTTTCGTTCAGCACCGCGACGAAGGTCCGGAAGTCGAGCTGGCGCGACAGCACCGCAAGCAGGAAGGAGCCCAGCGCCCCCAGCGCGGCGGCTTCGGTGGGTGTGGCGACGCCAGCGATGATCGAGCCCAGCACGATCAGGATCAGCCCCATCGGGGCCAGGATGTCGCGGGCCAGCTGTTTCAGCGCCGCGCCCATCGGCTGGCGGTCCCCGGCGGGCAAAGGCGGCATCGCCTGCGGCCGGAAAACCGCGATGAAGACAAGGTAGAGGACATAGAGCCCGCCAAGCATCAGCCCGGGGATCATGGCCCCGGCGAACAGATCGCCCACGGAAATGCGCATGGTGTCGCCCAGCACCACCAGCATGATGGAGGGCGGGATCAGGATGCCCAGCGTCCCGGTCGAGGCGATGATGCCGGTGGCGAGCCGGGGATCGTAGCGGTTCTCCAGCATTGCGGGCAAAGCCAGCACGCCCATCAGCACGACGGAGGCGCCGATGATTCCGGTCGAAGCGGCCATCACGATGCCGATGATGGCAACCGCGAAGGCATAGCCGCCCGGCAGCGGACCCAGGAGCCCGGCCAGAGACCGCAGCAGCCGTCCGGCGATGCCGGATTTTTCCAGCATCAGCCCCATGAAGACGAACAGCGGCACGGCGATCAGCAGCCAGTTCGCCAGAATGCCGGAGAAGGTGCGTGATACGCCGGTCGACAGGAACAGGATCGGCACATCGGCGGCGAAGGTGAAGATCACCCCTATCCCTGCCAGCACGATGGCGACCGGATAGCCGGAAAAAATGCCGATGAGCAGGGCTGTGCACATGGCCAGGGGCCAGAAATACTCCATGATGCCTGCGTCCCCCTCAGCCCGGTTCGCCGGCGCGCGGCGCGGACCGGTTCACGATCAGTTCGATGATCAGCCGGATGGCGCGGGCAAGGCCCAGCAGCCCCAGCAGGGCAAAGCCGAATGGCAGTACGGCCTTGATCATCCAGGTGTCTTCCAGCCCGCCATAGGAGGAGCCTTCGCCCGAGGTGAAGGCCGACAGGGCGAATTTCCAGCCGAACCAGGCCATCACCCCGGCGAAAGGCAGCAGGAAAACCAGATCGCCCAGCACGGTGATGACCTTCTTCGTGCGTTCGGAGAAGGTGGAGGCCAGGAAATCGACGCAGACATGGCCATTCGTATGCAGGGCATAGACCCCGCCCAGCATCACCATGGCGGCGAACAGATGCCATTGCAGGTCGGTCAGCCCGTTCATGGTCATCTTCGCCCCGAACAGGGGCAGATCCCCCCCCCAGTCCAGCAGCACATTGAACCGCAGCTGCGCCATCAGCACGCTGAGGCAGACGCTGATCACCAGGATGGGCGTCGCCCAGCCCACCGCCCGGCCGAACCAGGCACAGGCCCCTTCGATACGTTCCAGTAGCGCGATCACCGCCCCATCCCCGCCCGTTCGATCCGTCGAAAACACAAGATCGTGCCGCCCCGCCGGGATGGGGGGCGGCACGGTTCTCACGATAGCATCAGTACCGCGGCAGGGCCTGCAATTCACCCCAGCGGCCGACACGTTTGATATAGGCGGTCAGCGACTTGTAGGCCTCGTCGAACAGCGGGTCCTTGGTCGCCTCTTCTTCCATCACCTCGACCGATGCCGTGTGCAGGGCGGCCAGCACCGCATCGGGGAAGCGTTCGACCTTCACACCGGCCGCCTCGATTTTCTCGATCGCGTCGATCTGGCCATTGATCTGGTCATAGTTGTTGTAGGTGATGTTGGCCAGGCAGGCTTCCGTCATCGCCTGCTGCTGCTTTTCCGACAGCCCCTTCCAGACATCCATGTTGATGATGATGGTGTCCCAGCTGGCCGGCTGATGCCAGCCCGGGAAGTAGTAATGCTTGGCGATCTTCTGCAGGCCCAGCCCCAGATCAAGCTGCGGGGCGGAGAATTCGGCCGCTTCGATGCGGCCGCGCTCCAGCGATACGAAGATTTCGCCCGCCGGCACCAGCTGCACATTGGCCCCCAGCTTCGCCATCGCCTTGGCGCCCAGGCCGGCGATGCGCATGTTCAGGCCCTTCAGATCATCGACGGACTTGATTTCCTTGTTGAACCAGCCGCCGGCCTCCGGCACCACCAGATGGCAGGGAATGATCTTCACATTATGCGGGTCATAGGCCTTCTGGATGATTTCCAGCCCGCCACCGCGGAACATCCAGCCCAGGAACAGCTCCGGATCGGGGCCGAAGGGCATGGAGCCGACCAGATTGGCGACCGGAATCTTGCCCGCCCAATAGCCGACCCAGTCAAAGCCCATCGGGATGGAGCCGTTGGAAACCGCGCCGAACACTTCGAAGGGCGGCACGAATTCACCCGCGCCATGCACCTTGATCTGGACTTCGTTATTGGTCATCAGCGCGACGCGTTCGGCCCATTTCACCGGGCTCTGGCCGATGGAAGGCACCTGCAGGCCGAACACGCTCTGCAAATCGAAGGATTTGGTCTGGGCGAAGGCGGGGGCGGATAGGCCCATGCCGAGCAGGGCGACCGCGGTCGCCTTCAGGAACAGCTGACGCATTGTCTCCTCCCTTCAGTCCTTGCGGACCGAGTTTTTGCCCATCCGGAACAGGCCGGATGGATGGTTTCTTCCACTGCGACGGCGACTGGCGAACCGGATTTGCGAATGGATCGCTTGCAATCACGTCGGGCGGACTATATGAAATAACGAATAAGTTCGCAATAAGCGAATTCAATGGGAGGAACCGGAATGCAGCAATCCCTGTTGGCGGGAGAGGTCGCGGTCATCACCGGCGCGGCGCAGGGCAATGGTCGGGCCATCGCCCTGGGTCTGGCGCGTGCCGGTGCGCTCGTCGCCTGCGGCGATGTGAACGGGTTGGGCGCCGAAGCGGTGGCGGCGGAAATCCTGGCCGCCGGGGGCAGGGCCTATGGTGCCGCGCTGGATGTGCGCGATGCGCAAGCCTGCCAGGATTTCGCGAACACTGTGCAGGCGGTCCTTGGCGGTCCCTGTTCGGTGCTGGTCAACAATGCCGGCATCATCCGCCGCGTCGCCATCGACGATCCCGATTACGACCGGCATTTTCTGGATACGATCAGCGTCAACCTGATCGGCATGAAGAATGTGACGCGCGCCTTCCTGGCTCAGCTTCGGCAAAGCAGGGGGCGCATCGTCAATCTGGGGTCTATCAACTCCTTCGCCACCGGGCCGCGCGCGACCAGCTATACCGCCAGCAAGGGCGCAGTGCTGCAATTCACCCGCGCGCTGGCGGCCGAACTGGCGCCGGAAGGCATCCGCGTCAACGGCATCGCGCCCGGTGTGATCGACACGCCGATGACGGAGGCGACGCGCGCCGATCCCGCAGCGATCAGCCGCTTCATGGCCCATACCCCGATGGGGCGCACCGGCCAGCCGGAGGAGTTGGTGGGTCCGGTGCTGTTTCTCGCCTCCGCCATGTCCAGCTACGTCACCGGCGCCATGCTGCCGGTCGATGGTGGTTATCTGACCGTCTGATCAGGGGTACCCAGGGTATGAAAACGCATGATTGCGATCTGCTGGTGATCGGCTCCGGCGCCGGCGGCATGGCGGCGGCCGTCACGGCCAGGCATGCCGGGCTGGATGTGCTGGTGGTGGAGAAGGAAGCCGTCTATGGCGGCACCACGGCACGGTCGGGCGGCTGGTTGTGGATACCGGCCAATCCGCTGGCCGCGCGCGAGGGCTTTTCCGATTCCAGGGAAGCCGGGCGTACCTATCTGCAGCACGAGGCGGGCAATCATTTCGACGGCAAGCGCGTCGATGCCTTCCTGGAAAACGGCCCGGCCATGGTCGATTTCTTCGAACAGAACACGGCGGTGAAATTCGTCCTCGGCCCCCAGTTTTCCGACTATCACCCCGATGCGCCGGGCGCGATGACGGGCGGGCGGTCGATCTGTGCCGAACCCTATGACGGCAACGAGCTGGGAGAGCATATCAAGACCCTGCGCCCGCCGCTGAAGGAGATCACCTTCCTGGGCATGATGATCGGCTCGGGCAAGGAATTGCTGCATTTCTTCAACGTCACCCGCTCCATCGTTTCGGCCGGTTATGTGGCAAAGCTGTTCGTGAAATATCTGCGCGACCTTGCCCTGCATGGCCGCGCGATGCGCCTGACCAATGGCAATGCGCTGGCCGGGCGTCTGGCGAAATCGGCCTTCGATCTGGGCATCCCGCTCTGGCTGGAAGCCCCTGCGACCGAGCTGCTGCGCGAGGGCGAGCGGGTTGTCGGTGCGGTGGTGGAGACGAAGGGCGGTCCGGTGCAGGTCAATGCCCGCAAGGGCGTGGTGCTGGCGACCGGCGGCTTTCCCCATGATGTCGAACGGCGCAAGCAGCTGTACCCCCATGCGCCGACAGGGCGGGAGCATTGGTCGCCGACGCCCCCCGGCAATACCGGCGACGGTATAAAGCTGGCCCTGCCGCTGGGTGCCCATACGGCGGATGAATATCCCAATGCGGCGGCCTGGGTTCCGGTCAGCCGGGTGCCCTGGAAGGATGGCAGCTTCGGCACCTTCCCGCATTTCATCGACCGGGCCAAGCCGGGCGTGATCGCGGTGACGCGGGCCGGCACGCGCTTCGTCAATGAAGGCAACTGCTACCATGATTTCTGCCAGGCCCTGGTCAAGGCGACCAAGGGGATGGAGGGGGAAATCTGCGCCTGGCTGATCACCGATCACCCGACGCTGCGGCGCTATGGTCTGGGCCATGTGAAGCCCTTTCCGGTGCCGATCGCCCATCAGCTTGCCACTGGCTATTTGAAGCGCGGTCGAACGCTGGAAGAGCTGGCGCAGGCCTGCGAAATCGACCCGGCTGCCTTCGTCGGCCAAGTCGCGGAGTATAACCGCCATGCCGCGCAGGGGCAGGACCCGCAATTCCACAAGGGCAGCACGGCCTATAACCGCTATCTGGGCGATCCGACCGTGCAGCCCAATCCCTGCCTCGCCCCCATCGAAACCGGACCCTTCTATGCGGTGCAGGTGGTGATCGGCGATCTGGGCTCCTTCGCCGGGCTGAAAACGGATGAGAAGGCGCGCGTGCTGGGCGAGAACGGCCAGCCGGTTGAAGGGCTGTATGCCGCCGGCAACGATATGGCCTCCATCATGGGCGGCAATTATCCCGGCGGTGGCATCACGCTGGGGCCGGCCATGACCTTCGGTTATATTGCCGCGCGCCACGCCGCCGGCATCACCGCGTGACAGGACGCGTTACACTGGGTATGTGAACACCCATGCGCAACGGAAGCGAGCCTGCCGCCCCCCCATCCGTCCCGCTTTATGCGGGCGAGGAGGGGGATTCCGCCGCGCTGAAGGGGCGTGGCGTGCAATCGGTGGAGATCGGCGGGCGGCTGCTTGCCATCCTGGCGGAAGGCGGGCAGCCCATGATGCTGCGCGATCTGGCCCAGGCTGCGGAGCTGACGCCGGGTCAGGCGCATGCCTATGTCACCTCCTTGCGCAAACTGGCATTGGTGGAGCAGGAAGGGGCATCCGGCCGCTATCGGCTTGGACCGTTTGCCCTGCAGCTGGGGCTGGCGCGGCTGCGCGGCAGCGATCCCTATCGGCTGGCGGCCGAACAGGTGCCGGAACTGGCTGCAAGGCTGAACCTGATGGTGGCGATCACCGTCTGGGGCACGCATGGGCCGACCATCGTGCTGGTGCAGGAAGCCACCAACTATATCCACGCCAATGTGCGCCCCGGCGGCATGTTCACCGTGACCGGCACCGCGACCGGAAAGGTCTTCGCCGCCTGGATGCCGCGCAGCCTGATCGACCGGGTGGTGGAGCAGGAATTGCAGGCCGCCCAGAAGGGCTGGAGCGAGGTGGGGGCGCTGTCGGGGGAGAATCTGGAGCGCGAGGTGGACAAGGCGCGGCGCAACGGCATCGCGGTCACCAGCGATCTGCCGGTGCCGGGCATCAGCGCGCTGTCCGCCCCGGTCTTCAATCACAGCGGCCATCTGCAATTGGCGATCACCCTGATCGGGCCTACCCGCAAGGTCGATGTGTCGCTGCAGGGGGAGCATGCCGCAGCCCTGCTTGCCTTCACCCGCCGGATTTCGGCCGATCTTGGCTTTCGCGGCTGACGCTTCGGTTCCGTTCCCCGTTGCCAAATCCACGCGATGCGAGGCATTCTGCGGCCCATGGGAATGCCAGCATCAAGCATCACCGCCAATCATGTCTGCCCGATGTTGACGGTGCTTGTGCCGCATGTCGGTGGACCGGTCATGTCGCCTTCCGCGCCAACCGTTTTGCTGGGCGCGATGCCGGCGGCGGGGCTGGGGTCCATGGCGATCTGTGTCGGTCCGCCCGATACGGTGGCGCTGGGCGCGCCGACCGTATTGGCAGGCGGCATGCCGCTGGCGCGGCTGGGCGATCTGTGCGCCCATGGCGGCTCCATTGTGGTTGGTGTGCCTACGATCCTGGCCTGAACCCGCCCTGTCCCAGCCTCAGGCTGCTGTTGACGCCTCGATTGCGACCACAGATAGCCCGCTTGTCGTCGCAGGCAAAAAAAATATCCATGGTAACGATCTGACGGCTTGTCAGCGCGCCCGAAATTCGTTGTCCTATTGATAAGACACCTCAGGGGGATGCGCTGGATGGGATCGTTCCCCCCTGCCTGAGAAGAAAACCTGCCTTGAACAGGGACGGTCCTTGCCCGAATTGGGACAAAGACGCCTTACAATTCAAAACTGCTGGGGGACGGCTACATGCTGAAATTTTCGTTCAAGACTCTCGCCTTGTCCTGCGCCATGGTGGCCCTGTCCATCGGTGGCGCCCAGGCGGAGGCGGTGAAGTTTCGCATCACCACCGAAAACAACGCCAACCATGTGAACACCAAATTCCTGCAGGCCTTTGCCGAGAAGGTGAACGCTGCCGCCCCGGGCGAGATCGCGGTGGAGCTGTTCCATTCCGGCCAGCTCTATAAAGGCAAGGATGTGCCGCGCGCCCTGCGTCAGGGCAGTGTGGAGATGGCGGCCGTGGGCACCTGGCAGCTGGGCGGCGTGGCGCCGGATATCGATCTTCTGTTCATCCCGCATTTCTATGGTCGCGGAAATCAGGAGATGGACGGCCTTGTCGATGGCGAGGTCGGCAAGCAGATGAACGGCAAGCTGGAAGCCAGCCTGGAATCCGTCGTGCTTGGCCGCTGGGCGGGCTTCGGAGCCGGCAACAGCTTCGGGGCGAAGCGCAAGATCACCTCCTATGCCGATCTGGAAGGCGCCAAGATGCGCATCCCCGGCGGGCTGGCCAATACCGCGCGCTACAAGGCGCTGGGCGCGGTGCCGACCGTGCTGCCCTGGCCCGATACCCCGCTTGCCTTGCAGCAGGGCACGGTGGACGGGCTTTTGACCACGTTCGAGACGGCGGCCTCCGGCAAGCTGTGGGAATCGGGCGTCACCACGGCCTTCGAGGACAACCAGTATTTCGGCTATTTCGTGCCGCTGGTGAGCAAGGCCTTCTGGTCCAAGGCCAGCGACAAGGCCAAGGCCGCGCTGACCGATAGCTGGGAAGCCATGGTCGATCAGGCCCGCGCCGATACCGCAGCGGCCCAGGCCGCCGCGCGCGACACGCTGGCCAAGAATGGCGTGACGATCACCTCGCCCGATCCGGCCTCGCTTGCCGCCCAGCGTGCCAAGATGGTCGCCGGCGAGGCGGAGCTGGTGAAGGAGATGGGCGCCAGCGCGGATCTGTATCAGAAGATCCTGAAGGCATTGCCCTGATCTTTTCCAGTGGTCGGTAGGGTAGGGGGC
>Ga0209066_10001466_pt1 | contig 31005 bp, 28 predicted proteins | sample All_14_2_FD_187198 | JGI IMG/M metagenome (GOLD analysis project Ga0209066, IMG submission 187198) | Freshwater microbial communities in response to fracking from Pennsylvania, USA - Allegheny Zone_MetaG_DW_15 (SPAdes) (version 2) ... | reverse complement strand
GCGCGAGGACGGCGGGATGCGGACCGTCTCGATCCGCGGCGAGGTCTTCGGTCGCCATCCGCTCCTGCGCTGCCAGGGCTGCGGCAGATACTACGCCACCGAAAAGCAGATCCGGCTGATGGAGGAGCGCACCGCCCCCCATCCCCAGGTCAAGGAGCATCACAATTACTGCGCCAACTGCGCCAAGCTGTTATCCAACCGGCTCCAGGTCATGGAAAAACAACCGCCGAGACAACAAACCACCAACAAGCGGCAGCAGTAAGCTGCCAGCACAGATCATAGCGAGGAGAAATACCCATGGTTGCCAAATCAGTCTACAGTGTATGCGGGATGTGTACCGTTCGGTGTCCGATCCAGGTGACGGTCGAGGACGGTCAGGTGACGTTTCTGCAGGGAAACCCTCATGTCCCGGCGATGAAGGGGGCGGTCTGCCCGCGCGGTGCCGCCGGCAACGCCCTGATCACCGACCCGGAGCGGCCCCAGGCACCGATGATCCGCGTTGGCGCCCGGGGCGAGGGCAAATGGCGCAAGGTCAGCTGGGACGAGGCCTTCGACTATGTTGCCGATAAGCTGAAGGAAATCAAGGACAAATACGGGGCCAAGGGCATCGCCCTCACCGACCGCGGCGGCCCGTTCCGCGATATGCACCGGGCCCTGCTGCGCGGCCTCGGCAGTCCCAACTACTGCAACCACGACTCGTCCTGCGCCCGCAATGTCCAGCACGCCAGTCTGTCGGTCACCGGCATGGGGCGCAAGAGCGTCGCCTATGACCTCAAGAACGCCAAGCATGTGGTGCTGCAGCTGCGCAACATCTTCGAGGCCATCAACGTCCAGGAGGTCAACAACCTGATGGACGCCATGGAAAACGGCTGCAAGCTGACGGTCATCGACATCCGCGCCACGATCACCGCCTCGAAGGCGACTCGCTACTTCCAGGTGCGACCCGGTTCCGACTACGCCTTCAACCTGGCGGTCATCCATGAATTAATGACCAAGCGGCTCTACGACGAGAAATACGCCGGTCGCTATATCGAAGGGCTGCGGGAACTCGAGGCCTTCGTCGAACCCTACTCGCCGGAATGGGCTCAAGGGGAGACCGGCATCGCCCCGGCCGAGCTGCGCGCCTTCGTCCGCGAGCTGGTCGCCGCCAAAGGGGCGGTCATCTGGCATCCCGGCTGGATGGCGGCCCGCTATCGCGACTCGTTCTACGTCTGCCGCACCGCCTACATCATCAACGCCTTGCTCGGCTCCATCGGCGTCAAGGGCGGGATGCCCCTGGTCAGCAAACCCGGGGACGTCGGCCGGGCCGATCTCAAGGCCTTTGTCGATCTCTACCCCAAACCGGCGGACAAGCGGGCCGACGGCCTGGGCTGGCGCTACACCCACTTCGAGGAAGGGCCGGGGCTGGCCCACCTGATGTACGAGGCGTTTGGCAGTCAGGACCCGTATCCGGTCAAGGCCTATATCGCTTACCGCCACGACCCCCTGATGGGCTTTCCCGACCCGGACCGCCTGAAAGAGCTGTTCAACAATCTTGACCTCCTGGTGGCGGTGACCTTCAGCTGGTCCGACACCGCCTGGTTTGCCGATGTGGTCCTGCCGCTGTCGCCCTATCTCGAGCGGGAAAGCGTCATCGCCACCAAGAACGCGCTGAAGCCGCAGTTCTTCGTGCGCCACCGGGCGATCGAACCGCGCTACGACTCCAAGGCCGACTGGGAGATCGTCGGCGGCCTGGCCAAGCGGCTGGGCCTGCCCGAACTGGTGTTCGACTCGGTCGAGGACGTCTGGAACTTCCAGCTGCAGGGCACCGGCGTGGCGATAGCTGATTTCAACGCCACCGGCATGGTCAACCTCGCCGACAAACCGATCTACCGCGATATGGACCGGCTGAAGTTCAAGACCCCGAGCGGCAAGCTCGAGATCGTCTCGGCCAAGCTGGAAAAGGCCGGGTTGCCGTCGCTCAAGCCCTTCGAGGCCCCGGAAACGCCGCCGGAGGGGATGTTCCGCCTGACCTTCGGCCGCTGCGCCCTCCATACCCAGGGACACACCGTCAACAACCCGCTGCTGCATGAGCAGATGCCGATCAATCCCCTGTGGATCAACACCAGGGCCGCGGCCAGACTGGGGATCAACAATGGCGATACGGTGATGGTGACGCAGAGGGATTACTCGGAAACGACGGTGGCCAAGGTCACCGACCTGATCCATCCCGAGGCGGTGTTCATCATCCACGGTTTCGGCCACAAGATCCCGGTCGAGAGCCGGGCCTTCGGCAAGGGCATCGCCGACCAGAACTTCATGCGCGGCGGCCTCGACAAATGGGACCGGGCCGGCGGCGCCATCGCCTACCAGGAGCACTTCGTCTCGGTGCGCAAGGTCTGATCCCGTCGCCGCCTCACCCCTGTCCTCTGTGCACCGGTCACGCCGGTGGGCAGAGGACAGGGGCGGCCGGCAGCCGTGATGAACGATGCCGTCCCGGGAGTGGGCCGGAACCTGCCGGGCGGTCGACCCGCAGGGCGTGGAGTGACGACGTCTGCACGTTGAAAAAGCGAAAAGGGCGGGCCCATCGGGTCCGCCTTTTTCGCTTTTCGGTTACGCCCCGATCATTTGCCGCGCCAACCGGCGAGCGCTCGCGGTCCGCAACTTCTCGGCCAGGAGCCGGCCGAGTTCCCGGGCCTGCTCCGGATCGTCCCGGCGCATCGCCTCCAGCCGGGCCAGATCCGTTGCATCGGCGAGGACTCGAACCTCGAGGGACTCATCACCCTGCTGGCGGTGACTGGCTGCGATCAGGGCGCAGACCCCCTGGACGATCGGCTCCTTGGCCGCCAGCCGGCCGAGGATGGCGGCGGCGAGCCGCTGTCCTTCGGCGATCACCTGGTCCGTCGTGGGGCTGCCGTATCTGCCGGCCGCTTCGATCGCACCGATCTCCAGCAGGTAGGCGGCGCACAGGGTCACCCCGAGATTGGCCCCCTCGTCCCTGGCAATCTTCTCCGCCTGCTGGGCCACCCGCATGATGTGACCGATCCGCCGGAAATCGGATTTGAGGTAGCGTTTGACCTCGACCGCTACCCGGTCCTTCAGCAGATTGTCCTGCTGGCCGACAAATTCCTCCGGCAGGGTGCCGAGACACTGCTCGGCGAACTGGCAATAGGCGGCGCAGCCGAAATCCAGGCGGGGGTTGACCATCCGGTGGCCGCACCGGCCGCATTTGCGATTGGTGTCATCCTTGTAGAATTCGACCGTCCCGCCGCATTTGGGGCAGGTTTCCTCATAGATGGCCGATTCGTTCCAGTATTGCATGTCTTGTCCCGGGCATTTCATGGCAGCACTCCTTGGTCATGTATCCGATGACATCCCGGGAAGGCGCTTCCCGGAAAGCGAGAAAGAGAATCCGTACCGGGGCGCAAGGCGAGCGGCGCCCCCCGCTATGTTGCACAGCATAGATCGGATTCGCCGGGTGGACCTTGACATGGGTCAAGTAAATGGAAAAAAACGGGCCGGGAACAGCGAGGTATTCCCGGCCCGGGGTGAGGCCTGCGGTGCGGTGATCAGACCGCGCAGTGGTCGGCAATCAACTTGTTGACCGCCACGACCGATGGGGAATCGTCGGGGAGGTCGATCAGGGAGCGCTTCTCCATATCGAAGTTGAGCAGCGCCTGGTCGTCGGGGATGATCCCTACCAGCGGGATGCCGATCTCCTCGACCTCGCGCAGGAAGACTTCGTTCAGCTGCTGTGGCCCGCGGGTCACGACCAGGCCGATCTTGCCGACCTCGAGGTGCAGGCCCGGCAGCATCTCGGTGATGCGGCGGACCGCCCTCAGCCCCCGCAACGAGTAATCGGTGACGAGAAAGAGCATGTCGACCTTGCCGTTGGTGCGGCGGCTGAGGTGCTCCATCCCGGCCTCGTTGTCGACGACCATGTACTTGTAGCTCGCGGCCAGCTTGTCGGTGAACTTGTTGAGGATGTTGTTGACCATGCAGTAGCAGCCCTGGCCTTCCTGCCGGCCCATGACGAGGAGATCGAACGCCGGCTTCTCGATCAGGGCCTGTTCCACCAGGGTCTCGAGGTAATTCACCTTGTCCATCCCCGACGGTACTCCCTGGGGGTCGCGCATGTAATCCTCACGGATGTCGCCGATGGTCGATGTCACCTCCAGCCCCAGGGTCTCGCCGAGGTTGCTGTTGGGGTCGGCGTCGACCGCAAGAACAGGGGATTTGCCGGTGGTTGAGAGATACCGGATGACCAGGGCCGCGACGGTGGTCTTGCCGACGCCGCCCTTGCCGGCGAATGCAATGATCTTACTCATAAACTCTCCATCTGAATGATTGATTTGGGGTAATTTGATGTGCCTTGATGAATATATGCACTGTTTGTCCGTGCGCCAGCAGGATTCTGCCGGCCTGGGACCATTCCCGGGCCGGATCGAGTGGGGCGTGGAGGACGAAACCGGGGAAAAACCGCTGGATCGTGGCATCGGCAGAGAGCAGGCGGGCAAGGCGGCAGCGCGTTCCCGCCCCTGCCTTGCCGGCGATGCCGATCTAGGCTGCCTGCTGCCGGACCTTCTTCTTCTTTTCCTCGACTGGGGGACCGAGGAGGGATTTGATATGGTCGATGTCGCTGGCGGCGATGGTCCGGTTCCTGGCGATGCCCAGCCGTCGTTCGTCGAGGCCGAGACAGAGGCCGAGGAGCTGGGGCAACAGGAGCACCGGCAGGACCTGTGTCCCCGGCGTTTCGGTGGCCATGTTGGTCTGAGTGGTGTCGAACTGGAGGTGGCAGTAGGAGCAGATCGGGGTGATGCAGTCGGCCCCTGCCTGCCTGGCGCCGGTGATCTTCTCCTGCAGCAGCCGGCGGGACAGCTCGTCGTTGAGACCGGCCAGGGCGGCGCCGCAGCACTCCATCCGGCCGCGCCAGTCGAGGCTGGTCGCCCCGGTGACCCCGACGATCTCGTCGGTTATCCGCGGCACGAAGGAGTCGTCAAACTGCGTGACCTCGCGGGGCCGCAGGATATGGCAGCCATGGATGACCGAGAGTTTGAGGCCCTTGCAGGTGTTGACCAGCCTGTTCCTGATGGCCTCGATGCCGACATCCTCGTGGAGAACGGTGAGGTAATGGCGTATCCGGGTGGTGCCGTGATAGGCCAGGCCTTCTTTGGCCAGGAGGGTGTTGAACTCCTCCTGCAGGGCGGGATCCGTCGCCAGGACGTTTCTGGCCTTCTGCAGACTGGCGAAGCAGCAGTTGCAGATGACGACGATGTCGAGGCCGGCCTTTTCGGCAATGGCCATATTGCGGACGGAAGGCATGATGTAGGCCTTCTCGTCGACATTGCGCATCGGGTAGCCGCAGCAGTTGAATTCCGGGATCCTGACCAGTTCGATGCCGAAGGTCTGGAGGACGGCCTCGGTCGAATCGGCGTACTGTTCGATGCGGACAGGGATGTTGCACCCCTGGAAGAACGCGAATTTCATGACCTGCCTCCCTCTTCGATCTTTGCAATGGCCGCGTTTTTCAGGCGGTAGAAGATATCGCACAGTTCAACCTGATTCGGGCAGTGCTCCTGGCACAGATAGCAGGTGGAACAACTCCAGATCATCTGCGCCCCCATCGCCAGGTCGACCTTGCCGATGCCGAGGCTGAAGATGATCTGATGCGGCAGCATGCCCAGGGCCTCGCCCGGGTTGTCGTAGCTGCGGACGACCGGACAGATGTTGGTGCAGCGCTGGCACGAGTAGCAGCTCCGGTATGAGGGGTTGCTGAATGTCCCGCCCTTCTCCAGGGTCAGCGGCCGCACCATGTCGGCCAGGGCGGTGAAGCTTTTGCGGAACAGCTGCTCGACGACCTGCAACGCCTTGCGATGATCGCCGACGTAACTCTGGGCCAGGGCCAGCGGGAACGAAAAATGGCTGAGCATCGAAGTCTCGGGAATGCCGCGGTCGAGCAGGGCGTAACGCGAGCTGACGAACAGCTCTTTCAGGTTGATGCCGGAGGGGCAGATATTGGTGCAGCGATCGCAGCTGGTGCAGATGTAGAGTCCCTGCTGCAGTTTTTTCAGGGTGGCGGGATCGAGCTCCTTGCCGGCGGCGATATGCTTGAGGAACTGGACCTTTTCCGAGGGCAGGATGAAGTCATTGTGGAACGACTCGAAAAACATGTTCGACGAGCATTCCAGGCTGCAGGCGCCGCAATGGGTGCAGGCCGACAGGCCGATCATCTGCCGGGTCAGGACGTTGGCCGGTTCGCCGTTCTCCTTGCCCATGATCCGGGTGATGATCAGGCTGACCGGGGCGGAGACGATGTGGAACATCTTCGAGAAGGGGAGCCAGGCCAGGAACGAGAGGCAGAAGAGGATGTGGAGGTACCAGAGAAAATTCACCGCCCCGGCGTCGCCGATGGCGGCGGCGATCGGACCGGTGATCCTGGCCAGGGTGAAACTGGCGAAGGCCGAGGAGTTGGCGGCATGGCACTCGATGCAGCTCCGGCCGCTGATCTCGCGTCCCTGTTCGACCAGGGCGGAAGTCACCGCCACCTGCTTGTGGGCGACGACGAGGCCGTTGTCCTTGACCCAGAAGGCCTCCAGGGCCTGCAGCTCCTCATCGCCTGCAACATCGCCGTACTCCTCGACCATCCGCTGGAAAGTCGAGTACGACGACATCTTCGTCCCTTCGAGCAGCATCCCCGAGAGGATGATGCCGCCGACGAAGATCAGGGCCGCCCAGTCACCGGCGTAGGTCTTCAGCCGCTGCGGCCGCAGGGTGATCCGGCGGTAGACGGCGATGGCAACCCCGGCGAGGACCATGACGCCGAACAGGTTGCGGAGGAAGAGATAGGGGTTGAGGGTCGACACATAGCCGCTGAACAGTCGTTCCGTGATCAGGGAATCGAGGGCATGGAGGAAGAACAGCAGCAGAAAGCCGGTGAAGATCAGACCGTGGGCGAGCCAGCGGAGGGTGTTCTTGTCGAAGACCCGTTGCTGGAACAGCAGATCAAGGAAGATGGATTTGAGTATCGTCAGCAGTCTGGGGCCGAAGAGTGCTCCCCCCAGGGCCTTTGCCGCCGCAGCCAGGCGTTGCGGCAGGGTTGAGGTTGCCGGGGGCGGGTGGATTCCTTGCGAGAACCAGACGTAGAGACGCAGGGCAATACCGATGAGACAGACAGTGACGGCGACCGTCAGAAGCACAGTGAAATTCATAACAAATCTCAATATCCTCAATTGTGTTGATAGTTACCGGAACATGGTGGCGGTGCGCCGGGCCATGTTTGTGCCATACCGGCTAGTATGCGGAAGACGCGTTGAACTTTGATGATTGCCCGGCGGTTGCGTTACCAACAGCGGTAAGGCGCCGGCGGGCGACAGGTTGATGACGGGAGAAATTTTCATTGTTGCTTCGCCGCCGGGTCAGCGGTCGAAACGTAGGGCCCGGCAGTCGGGGGAGGAAATCCCACGACAATGCCGACGCCGGTTGCCGGGAGGTCGGTCGTCGACAGCGAGACGGGCGGCTTCGGAGTCCCCCGGGAGATATTCTCCGCCAGGGACGGGCCTCCTGTTGATTTGGGCGCAATCGCCAGCGACTCTCCGGAGGACATTCGATCAGTTGACTTCTTTTCCTTTCCCGGCTGGCTTTCGACCGGATTTCCGTCCACTGGGATTTCCAGGACATCATCCTGTGGTGAAAGGGAGGGGGAATGAAGGGAAGAAGTACCGTCTCCAGTCTAACGGGAGACGAGCGTTTGCACAATATAAAAGAAGGGCTCCACAGTCCCGGCGAAATCTTTTTGCGAATGGAACTCCGAAGGTCGTCCGGACCGGTCTTCCCGGGGGCAATTGATCTGCCGGCCCCATCGGGCGGGCGGCCTTCGGGCCGGGTGAGGTTTTTCAGTTTCCGCTGGTTTTCTTTCTCGACCTTTGCCCCAGAACGGGATACAGTTTGTCTGGGAACGGCCGGGACGGGTTGAGAAAATCGTTTCATTCGGTATTCGGTCGATCCTGTCAGCGGCAGGGTATTGCGTCATCTATCAGTACATCTTCGGTATGCATGGCCCGGGGGAATGCGGTGGCATGTATAGTTGAGTCCTTTCTCTTGTTAGCCGTACTGGGTTGTTGATCCACGATACCTATTTCCGGGAGGTGTGTTGTGGTGTGACAGGATCGGGCGATATCCGTCTCTGCGCGGTTGCAGGTAAATGAGACAGGGACCAGTGGAGTCCTTTCGTCGTGTTCCCTCTTATCCAGGTAAGCTGGCCCCGTTCGGTGCGGGATACAGCGCTGTCTACAGGCAATATCATGTGATGTCTTGATTTCCTCGATGAGGTGAAGCGGGTTTTGAACAATCTTCAGCTGGAGCATGTGGATATGGAAAATCAGAAGGAAGAAGTGCTGGAAGGCATTTATCAGAAAACAGTGGCACACGGGGACAATATAATCACTGTGCTGCAGGAGATCCAGAATGCATTTGGATATGTCCAGGAGGAATCGGTGAACTGGTTCTCGACGAGAACCAACATCCCGGCCTCCAAGTTCTACGGCGTCATCACCTTTTATTCCCAGTTTCACCTGACCCCGCGCGGCAAGAACATCATCACCGTCTGCTCGGGGACGGTCTGCCACGTCAAGGGGGCCTCCAGGATCATCTCGCGGATCCGTGACGATCTGAAACTCGCGGAGGACAAACCGACCACCAAGGATATGCTGTTTACTCTGGAAAACGTCAACTGCGTCGGGGCCTGCAGCATCGCCCCGGTTGTCGTCGTCAATGAGAAGGTCTTCGGCAAGATGAATCCGGAGAAGATGTCCAAAACCCTCAAAACCTATAAGGAATAACACCGTGAACGGCGAAATAATTGTCAATGTGTGCATGGGCACCGGCGGCATCGCGGCGGGTGCTGAGATGGTAATGAAGGCGTTTCAGGATGAATTTGCCGCTGCCGGGCTCGAAAACGCCACCGTGCAGAACCGCTGCAAGCTGCACAAGGTCGGCTGCCGCGGTTTCTGTGCCAAGGACGTGCTGGTCGACATCAGTGTCGACGGCGAGGTCTCGACCTACCAGTACATCCAGGAGGATATGGTTAAACGGTTGGTCAGGGAGCATGTCGTCGGCGGCAAACCGGTAAAGGAGTGGATGGCCGGTGACGACTATCACATCTTCCACGACAACCAGACCAAGGTCATCCTCCACGATCTCGGCAAGATCAACCCGGAGTCGATCGACGATTACCTGACCGTCGACGGCTACACCGCGGCGAGGAAGGCCCTGACGGCGATGACCGCCGAGGAGGTCATCAACGAAGTCAAGAACTCCGGTCTGCGCGGCCGTGGCGGCGGCGGTTTCCCGACCGGGCTCAAGTGGAGCCTCTGTGCCGCCAACGAGGCGGACCAGCGTTATGTCATCTGCAACGCCGACGAGGGTGACCCGGGGGCGTTCATGGACCGCTCGGTCGTCGAGGGCAACCCCCATGCGGTGGTCGAGGGCATGATCATCACCGCCTACGCGATCGGGGCCACCCGCGGCTACGTCTACATCCGGGCCGAATATCCGCTGGCCGTCCATCGGCTGCGCATCGCCCTGGACCAGGCCCGTGAGCGGGGCTTTCTCGGGGAGAAACTGTTCGGGGGTTCGTTCGATTTCGATATCAAGATCAAACTCGGGGCCGGGGCCTTTGTCTGCGGTGAGGAGACGGCGCTGATCGCCTCGATCGAGGGCGAACGCGGGATGCCACGCGCCAAGCCGCCGTTCCCCGCCAACAAGGGGCTGTGGGGCAAGCCGACGATCATCAACAACGTCGAGACACTGGCCAATCTGCCGCCGATCATCAACAAGGGGGCCGAGTGGTTCGCCTCGCTCGGCTCGGAAAAGAGCAAGGGCACCAAGGTCATCGCCCTGACCGGCAAGATCAGGAACACCGGTCTGATCGAGATCCCGATGGGTATGCCGCTGAAGGACATCATCTTCAAGATCGGCGGCGGCATCGAGGGCGACAAGCTGTTCAAGGCGGTGCAGACCGGCGGGCCCTCCGGCGGCTGCATCCCGCAGCAGTTCATCGATCTGCCGGTCGATTATGAAGGCCTGAAATCGGTCGGCTCGATGATGGGTTCCGGCGGTATGGTCGTGCTCGACGAGACCGACTGCATGGTCAACATCGCCAAGTTCTTCCTGACCTTCACCCAGGAAGAGTCCTGCGGCAAGTGCGTCCCCTGCCGGATCGGCACCAAGCGCCTGCTCGAGATCCTGACCCGGATCACCGAGGGCAAGGGCAAGAAGGGGGATATCGAGCTGCTGCAGGAACTGGCCGAGGATGTCCGCGATTCGAGCCTCTGCGGTCTCGGGATGTCGGCGCCGAACCCGGTCATCAGCACCATCAAGTATTTCCGCCATGAGTACGAGGCCCACATCAACCGGAAGAAGTGCCCGTCCAAGGTCTGCAATAAGCTGCTGACCTTCTTCATCCGCCCGGACCAGTGCGTCGGCTGCGGCATGTGCGCCAAGGCCTGTTCGGTGAAGGCGGTCTCGGGCGAGCTGAAACAGCCGCACCAGATCGACAACGCCCTCTGCATCAAATGCGGATCATGCTACGATGTCTGTAAATTCAACGCAGTTGTAAAGGATTAACCTATGATCAGCCTGACGATAGACGATAAGAAAATTGAGGCGCCGCACGGTGCGACCGTCCTGGAAGCAGCCCGTCTGGCCAAGATTGATATCCCGACCCTCTGCCATGACCCGCGGATGAAGCCGTTCGGTGCCTGCCGGCTGTGCATAGTGGATATCGCCGGCTTGCCGCGGCCGGTCACCTCCTGCACGACTCCGGCCACCGAAGGGATGGTGGTGACGACATCGAGTCCGCGCCTGGAGCGGCTGCGCAAGACCACGGTGGAACTGCTGCTCTCCGACCATCCGAACGACTGCATGGTCTGCATCCAGGCCGGCGACTGCAGTCTCCAGGATCTGGCCTACCGCTACGGCATCCGTGACAACCGCTTCAGCGGCGCGGTCCGCCAGCATAAACGGGTCGACAACAATCCGTTTGTCCTGCGGGATCAGGATAAATGCGTCCTGTGCGGCCTCTGTGTCCGGGTCTGCGACGAAGTTCAGGGTGTGGGGGCGATCGGTTATGCCAACCGCGGTTTTGAGTCGGACATCTGCCCGCCGTTCAAGAAAGACCTTGATTGCGAGTTCTGCGGCCAGTGCATCTCCGTCTGCCCGACCGGGGCCCTGGCGGCCAAGATGTGGGTCGGCCAGCCCCGTCTCGACAACCTCGAGCCCACGGAGACCACCTGCACCTACTGCGGCTGCGGCTGCAACATCACCCTCCACACCCAGGGCAACAAGGTCGCCCGGGTCTCGTCCCGCTCCGACAACCATAACCGCGGCTGGCTGTGCGTCAAAGGCCGCTTCGGGTACGAATTCATCGACAGCCCCGAGCGGTTGACGACCCCGCTGATCCGTCGCCAGAAGGGCGGCCCGCTCGAGCCGGCCGGCTGGGACGAGGCCCTTGATCTGGTCGCTTCGCGGCTGCAGTCGATCAAGGAGCAGCACGGCCCCGACGCCATCGGCGGTCTGGCCTCGGCCCGCTGCACCAACGAGGAAAATTATCTCTTTCAGAAACTGCTGCGGGCGGGGATCGGCACCAACAATGTCGATCACTGCGCCCGATACTGACACAGCGCGACGGTGGCCGGTCTGGCCACCAAGTTCGGTTCCGGCGCAATGACCAATTCGGTCGAGGGAATCTCCCGCAACGATGTCCTGTTCGTCATCGGTTCCAACACCACCGAGAATCACCCGATCATCGGCCTGAGGATGAAGGAGGCGGTGGCGGGCGGCGCCCAGCTGATCGTCGCCGATCCGCGCCGCATCCCGCTGGTCAAATTCGCAACGCTGTGGTTGCGGCACAAGCCGGGGACCGATTCGGTCCTGTTGAACGCGATAATGCATGCGATCCTGGCCGAAGGGCTTGAAGACAAGACCTTCATCGCCGAGCGGACCGAGGGCTACGCCGAGTTTGTCGATTCCCTGGCGACATTCACCCCCGAGTTCGCGGAGGGCGTGACCGGGGTTGCCGCCGCCGATATCCGCAAGGCGGCTCGGATCTATGGCGGCGCCGGCAACGCCGGTATCTACTACGCCATGGGCATCACCCAGCATACCATGGGGACGAATAATGTCTGCGCGGTTGGCAATCTGGCGATGTTGACCGGCAACCTCGGCAAGGACGCCGCCGGCGTCAATCCGCTGCGCGGTCAGAACAACGTCCAGGGCGCCTGCGACATGGGCTGTCTGCCGACGGACTATCCCGGCTACCAGAAAGTGAATAATCCCGTCGTCCAGGCCAAGTTCGAGAAGGCCTGGGGCAAGTCGCTGTCGCCGCAGCCGGGTCTGACCGCCAGCGAGATGACCGGGGCGATGCTGTCCGGCAGCCTCAGGGCGATGTACATCTTCGGTGAGAATCCGGCGCTGTCCGACCCCAACATGTCGCATTCGATCAAGGCCTTCAAGGCCCTCGATTTTCTGGTGGTCCAGGATATCTTCCTGACCGAGACGGCGGAACTGGCCGACGTGGTGCTGCCCAGCGCCTCGTTTGCCGAGAAGGAAGGCACCTTCACCAATTCCGAGCGCCGGGTACAGAGGGTACGGCCGGCCATCACCTCACCGGGCGAGGCCAGAGGCGACCTTGCCATCATCCATGAGGTCTACCGGCGGATCGACCCGGCGGCGGCGTCCTTCAACGTCGCCCCTGGCGAGCTCTTCGCCGAGGTGGCCTCGTTGTGGCCGGGAATCGCCGGGATGCGCTATGATCGGCTTGACGGCGACGGCCTGCAGTGGCCCTGCCCGACGGCCGACCATCCCGGGACGCCGTACCTGTTCCAGGGAGCCTTCCCCAGGGAGGGCGGCAAGGCCCTGTTCACCAAGGTGCCGTACGTTGTGTCGGACGAACTGCCCGACAGCGAGTACCCGTTCCTGCTGACGACAGGCAGGGAGTTGTTGCACTATCATACCGGGACGATGACGCGGAAATCGACCGGAATCGCTGCCGCAGCGCCCGAGCCGTTCATCGAGATCAACCCCGCCGATGCGGCCATGCTCGGGATCAGCGATGCCGAACTGCTCTCGGTCAGTTCCCGGCGCGGCAGCATCAAGGTGAAGGCGCGGGTCTCGGATATCGTTCCGGCCAAGGTGGTCTTTATCCCGTTCCACTACAAAGAGGCGGCGGCGAATATGCTGACGAGCGACGCCCTCGACCCGATCAGCAAGATCATGGAAGCCAAGGTCTGCGCGGTACGGGTGGAAAAACAGGCAGCCTGATCCGCTGGGGAATATCGGGGTGACAATCCGGGGACTGGTTCATCTTTGAACCGGTCCCCTTTTTTTCGGCGATGTGCTGGACAATCGGCTCAATCTGCATAATTGTATCGAGAGGATGGCCGGTTACGTGACCAACTCAGGCCGACGACGAAGCGGGAAGATCGTGTGAATACAGAGATCGAATCCATTGTTGTGGAGTGGGGGGCAACGACCATCAGTGATTGCAGCAGCATCATCCTGGTGCCGGAGATCGCCATCGCCGAGCCCGGCTATATCAAGACGATAACCGTCAGGGCAACGGCTCACGCCAAACATGAGTTCCATACGATGGCCCAGATGGCGTATTTTCAGTTCCAGGATGGCGAACTGGAACTCGAGCCGCTGAGCGGGTCGCTGCGGGTTTCGAGGCGAGGAGAGGCGGAGGAACTGGTTGCCGGTCTGGCGCTCTACCGGGATACGGGGGGGCAGTTTCATGCGCTGATGCATGAGGGGCAGGACGGGAAAAGACTGATCGAAGCGGCCTACCGCTTCTGTACCCGCTGGATCCGGTTGGACATCTGACGATGTGAAGGGACTGATTTATTCATTACAGCCGTGGAGGCTCAGTGCAAAAGGTAGTTGTTTTTCAGCAGGATGGCAGTGGCGAACGGAAGGTAGCCGGGGTCAGGGAGCATGGCGCCGATATCGTCCGGATCGAGACCGTGGCCATCGACGGCGCCCTGCCGCCGGTCATCGATGATGCCCGCAGTTTTCTCCCGGATCGGATCGACGCCGATCTCGTCCTCGATTTCCTGCGGCATCAGGACCTCTCTCATGATCTGGTTGCGAAGTGCGTGGAGCAGGGGATTCCGGTGGTGTCCTCGGGCAAGAAGAGAACGGGCCGGCAGGTGATGACCCCCCCCACCTGATGCGGGCTGCCGAGGCAGGATTGTCTCGGTCCCTATGGTGAGCGGTTCGGCGCTCCCGAACTCGAGGTCGAGATCGAGAACGGGATAATCGTCAGGGTGGCGGTGGTGCGGGGGGCCCCCTGCGGGGCGACCTGGGATGCCGCGAAAAAACTTGTCGGTTCCCTGGCCGAGGAGGCAGCGCGGATTATCGGGCTCGAGGTCCAGTTCTTCTGCTCCGCCAATCCGGCGGGGTGGGATCCGATCTACGGCCAGAGTCCGGTTCACTTTGCCGCCAGGGTCCACAGCAAGGCGATGAAGGACGCACTGGCGCGACGTGCCGGGATCTGAACGGATGTGGGCAATGCCGGGCGTTTGCGCCCCGACGGGGTGGCGCCGATGACTACCGGTTCCTGCCGAGCAACTCGAAATATCCCCGGGGCCGGACGCAGGCCGGGCACTTGGCGGGTGGTTCGGTGCCTGTATGGAGATAACCGCAACTGAGGCATTTCCACACCGTTTCCTCGGGGCGGGAGAAGATCCTGCCGGTGCTGATGTTTTCCGCCAGTTCCCGGAAGATCTGCTCATGGTGCCGTTCAGCGACACTGATGGCGTCAAGGGTTTCGGCGGCCCGCGTCATCCCCTCTTCCCGGGCGGTTTCGGCGAACTGCCGGTACATGGTGCCGTGGACGTAGAGCTCGAGTTCGGCCGAGGACAGCAGGTTCGAATGGGTGTCTTCGATGACGCCGGCGGGAAATGGCCAGCAGATCTCCATTTCACCGCCGTTGAAGAACTTGAAGAAACGCAGCGCGTGTTCGTATTCCTGGTCCGCGGTCGCATCGAAGATACGGGCGATCTGGATATAATTTTCCTCCCTGGCCCGGCCGGCGAAAAAATTGTAGCGGGTCCGGGCCTGGGCCTCGGCGGAAAAGGAGATCAGCAGGTTTTTGGCCGTTTTGCTGTCACGAAAAGACATTGGCTTTTTCAGGTATCGTGATTATTCTTCTATAATTATGGCCTCGGCCCCGCACTCGCGAGCGGCCCGCCGGACGATGTCCTCGAGGTGAGGGGGGATGGTGTCGTGCTTGACGATGGAAAGGAGTTGGTCCTCGTCATACTCGAAGACCTCGGGGCAGAGTTTGTTGCAGTTCCTGTCTCCCATGCATTCTTTGGTGATCGTAGCCTTCATGTTCGTCTCCTTGTTCGGGTTGATCGTGACAGCTCCAGTGGATCCGACAACAGTGCCTGTACAATGCCGTCTGTAATAATAGTCTTATCGGTATCAGTGACATCCGTCAAATCAAATTTTCCTGCCGCGGATATCAGTCCTGTCACCGGCTGGTGCCACGGTGTGAAGAGTCTGGCGGCCACCCGCGGTGGAACGGGATGGCGGAGGGAATAATTATGGTTGGTTTTGCCAATGCGTTGGAGGTGTTCACCCTGCTCGACAGGAGCAACTGTCGCCGATGCGGGGAAAAGACCTGTATGGCCTTTGCCGGGGCGGTCTACCGGGGGGTCAAGCCCCTGTCCGCCTGCCCCGGGCTCGACGCGGCGACCTGTGCCCGTTACGGGGACAGGATGCCGCCGGATCAGGAGGCGGAGGAGCATGTCCTCTCCACCCTGCTTGACCAGGTCCGCAGGCTTGATCCGGTGGAGACGGCGAGGCGCACGGGTGGCACGGTGACCGCCGGCAGGATCGTTCTCAAGGTGCTGGGCAAGGATTTCGGGATCGACGCCGATGGCAGCTTTGTCACCGATATCCATGTCAATAACTGGGTGGCCGTGCCCTTCCTCACCTATCTGGTGCAGTGTCCTGCCGACCAGCCTTCAGGGACGTGGGCCGCCTACCGGGAGATCGCCGGCGGGCGGGAGCGGTATCCGCTGTTTCGGAAACGGTGCGAGGAGGTGATGAAACAGGTGGCGGATACCTGGCCCGACCTGTTCGACGATATCGTTCATCTGTTCAGCGGTGAACGGGTGGCGGAGCAGTTCGATGCCGATATCTCGGTGGTCCTCAAGCCGTTGCCGAAGGTGCCGGTGATGATCTGCTACTGGCAGCCGGCCGATGGAATGGCATCGTCGCTCAATGTCTTTTTCGACGCCACCGTCGACAGGTTTCTCGACGCCGGAGCGGTGTTCAACCTGGGGACGGGGCTGGCGCGGATGTTCGAGGTGCTGGCCCAACGCCATGGATTCGTCCTCCTGGCAGGATGATTATGTCAATTTGTACCGCGTTATCGGCTGACTGGACGATATTCCCGTCCACGGGCCGGTTGATGCGGCCGGCAAGTCGGTGAATTCTTCGGAGTTTTGAACAACCGCACATTTTTGTGTCAGATGGAGATAAAAAAGATTGTCATTGCCTGGCATATCAATGATAATGGTTCTTAGCCGAAGAGTGTTAACCGATGTTTTTCTCACCGTTGTACTCTGATTACGTCCCTCACATAGTCGCTCGCGGGTCGAGCACCACATGGCGGCGGCAGCGAAACTGTCAGGGCCGGTCTCAAGGAGGATCTTGTTTTGACCGAACAGAGCCATAAGCAGGACACAAGGAACAGGATAGGATCAGTGCTGGTTGTCGGCGCCGGAATCGGCGGCATGCAGGCAGCCCTCGATCTGGCAGGGAGCGGCTTCATGGTTCATCTGCTCAACGATGAGCCTTCCATCGGCGGAACGATGTCGAGGTTGGACAAGACCTTCCCCACCGGCGACTGCGCGATGTGCATGATCTCGCCGCGGATGGTCGAGAGCAGTCGTCATCCCAACATCCAGATGCATACCCTGGCCCGGGCCAGCAGGGTTGTCGGCCGGGAAGGCGACTTCACGGTGACGATCACCGAGAAGGCCAGGTACGTCGATGCCGAAAGGTGCACCGGCTGCGGCGCCTGCGAGGCCGAATGCCCGGTCAAGGTCACCAACATCTTCAACCAGGGGCTTGACCGGCGCAAGGCCATCTATGCCCTGTTCCCGCAGGCGGTGCCGAACACCCGGGCCATTGATGCCGAGCACTGCCTCTTCCTCACCCGCGGGGTCTGTCGCAAGTGTGAAAAGGTCTGCGATGCCAAGGCCATCAACTACGATGACTCTGACAAAGAGTATGAGCTGAAGGTCGGTTCGATCATCCTCACCCCCGGCCTGAAGACCTATGACCCGGCGATCCGCCAGGAACTGGGCTATGGCCGGCTGAAAAACGTCGTCACCTCGCTCCAGTTCGAGCGGCTGCTGTCGGCCTCAGGTCCTTTCGGCGGGGTGGTGACCCGGCCCTCCGACGGCGGCCATCCCAAACGGCTGGCCTGGGTCCAGTGTGTCGGCTCCCGCAACTCCCACAACGCCAATCCCTGGTGCTCGTCGGTCTGCTGCATGTATGCCGCCAAACAGTCGATCATCGCCAAGGAACACGACCCGGAGGTCGAGGCCACCGTCTTCTACATGGAACTCAGGGCCTTCGGCAAGGATTTCGACAAGTACATCGACAAGGCCAAGTTCGGCAGCGGGGTCAAATACCGGCGGGCGATGATCTCCGAGATCATCGAGGACCCGGAGACAAAAAACCTGCTGATCCACTCGGTCGATGAAGACGGGCGGCTTATCAATGAAGAGTTCGACATGGTCATCCTCTCCATCGGCTTCGAACCCCGGCCGGATGCCGCCGAATTCGCCAGGATCTTCGGCATCGACACCGACCAGTACGGTTTCGCCCGGACCTCGAAGCTGGCGCCGGTGGCCACCAGCCGCCCCGGCATCTATGTCGCCGGTACCTACCAGGGACCGAAGGATATCCCGGAGACCGTCATCCAGGGCAGCGGTTCGGCGGCCCAGGCCATGGCACTGCTCGGCGAGAGCCGGGGGAGCGAGATCGAGGAGGTGGTGCTGCCGGCCGAACGGGATATCGCCGGCGAGGAGCCGCGGGTCGGGGTCATCGTCTGCCACTGCGGCGTCAATATCGCCGGCACCGTCGATGTCAACCAGGTCGCCGAGGCCGCCAGGCACCAGCCCGGCGTGACCCATGCCGAGACCGTCATCTATGCCTGCGCTCCGGACGGCCAGCAGAGGATCCGCGATCTGGTCAAGGAAAAAGGCCTGAACCGGGTGGTGGTCGCGTCCTGCACCCCGCGCACCCATGCGCCTCTGTTCCAGGACACCATCCGCGAGGTGGGGCTGAACAGGTTCCTGTTCGAACTGGCCGACATCCGGGAACAGTGTTCCTGGTGCCATATGAACGACAAGGAGAGGGCGACGACCAAGGCCATCGAGATCGTCAATATGAACGTGGCCAAGACCCGTCTGCTCGAACCGGTCACGTCCAACGCCGTCGGGGTAACCCATGCGGCCCTGGTCATCGGCGGCGGCATCTCCGGCATGACCGCCGCGCTGTCCCTGGCTGAACAGGGCTATGGCGTCCACCTGGTGGAGCGGCAAAATACCCTCGGCGGCCTGCTGAACCAGGTCCGGCGTAATCTCGAGGGCGACGATGTTCAGGCCTATCTCGATGAGGTAAGAAAGAAAATCGCGCAGAACGAGCGGATCACCGTCCATCTCGGGGTGTCCGTCGGCAGCACCGACGGTTTTGTCGGCAACTTCAAGACCAGCCTGACCGATGGCTCGGCCATCGAGCATGGGGCCGTCGTCCTCGCCAGCGGCGGCACCGAATATGTGCCGACCGAGTATGGCTACGGCAGTGCGCCGGGGATCATGACCCAGCGTGAGCTCGAGTCATGGCTGGCCGCCGGCGAGCCGAAGGCGAGCGACCGGTTCGTCATGATCCAGTGCGTCGGGTCGCGTGAGGAGCCGGCCAACTACTGTTCGCGGATCTGCTGCCAGGACGCGCTGAAGAACAGCATCGCCATCAAGGAACGGCAGCCTCAGGCCCAGGTCGTGGTGCTCTATCGCGATCTGCGGGCCTATGGCTTGAAGGAGGATTATTACAAGCAGGCGCGTGACCTCGGGGTCCTGTTCTTCCTGTACGTGCCGGAACGCAAACCGGAGATCACTGCCGCCGGCAACGGCTTCAAGGTGCGGATCGACGGCAAGGTCCTCGGCGGGGAGATGGAGATCGATGCCGATTACCTGATCCTCTCCACTGGCCTGCGGCCCCAGGAGGATGCCCAGGAACTGTCGCAGACCTATAAACTGACCCGCAACGGCGACGGCTACTTCATGGAGGCCCATGTCAAGCTGCGGCCGGTCGATTTCCCCAGCGAGGGGCTGTTCCTCGCCGGTCTGGCCCATGCCCCGAAGAATCTCGAGGAGACCATCAGCCAGTCGCTGGCCGCCGCCGGGCGGGCGGGGGCCCTGTTGTCCCGTGACAACCTGACGGTTTCGGGGATCATCGCCAAGCATGATCGTGATATCTGCATGTCCTGCCTGGCCTGCTTCCGGGCCTGTCCCTTCGGGTCGCCGTTTATCGACGAGGACGGCCGGGTAAGCCACAACGAGGTCAAATGCACCGGATGCGGCATCTGCGCCGGCATCTGCCCGGCCAAGGCCTTCCAGGTCAACTGCTTCCGTGACGACCAGATTCTGGCGATGATCGACTCGGTGACCGGCACCGATTAACGTAAAGAGGAAGGAAACACTCAATGACAGCTGATGGAGAAAAGATCGAGGAACGGCGGAGTCCGGAAAAACCCTGCGAGATTCCCCCGGACTGGAAGGCGAACATCATTGCTTTCGCCTGTCATTACTGCGCCTTCGCCGCTGCCGATCTGGCCGGCGTGATGCGGCTATCGTACCTGCCCAACCCCAAGGTGATCCGCCTGCCCTGCACCGGCAAGCTTGACCACATCTACGTGCTGCGGGCCTTCGAACGCGGCATTGACGGGGTTTTTGTCGCCGGCTGACTCGAGGGGCAATGCCATTTCCTGGAAGGAAATACCAATGCCGCCAAACGGATGAAACGTCTGCAGGGGCTGCTGCGCACCGTCGGGATCGATCCCGAGCGATTGCATTTCTACAATCTCTCGGCCGCCATGGGACCGCGATGGGCCGAAATCTGCAATGAATTTTCCGAGAAGATCATCAAGTTGGGTCCTTCGCCGATCTGGCTGGCGCGGCAGAAGAAGAAGGCGACGACCGAGCATGACGAGTAGCGCGCCGTCGTCGACAGCCCACCGATCCTGCGTGCCTAATGAACAAGGAGTCATACGAACATGATAGTTGGAGAACAGAAACCACTCGAAGAAATCTGGGAGATGGTAAAACGGCATAAGCAGCTGACGGTGTTCGGCTGCAACACCTGCGTGGCGGTGTGCCATCAGGGAGGCAACAAGGAGGCCGGGATCCTCGCCTCGCTGCTGCGGATGAAGGCCGTACAGGAAGAGGTGGATATCGACATTGTCGACAGCGGCATCGAGCGCCAGTGCGAGCATGAATTTTTTGATTCGGTCCGGGACCTGATGAGCAGATCGGAGGCGGTGCTCAGCCTGGCCTGCGGCATCGGTGTCCAGTTCGTGGCGACCAAATACGAGACCATGCCGGTCTATCCGGCCCTGAACACGACCTTCCTCGGCGATGTCATTGCCGTTGGTCATTTCACCGAGAAATGCCAGGCCTGCGGCGACTGCGTCCTCGGGCTTACCGGCGGCGTCTGTCCGGTCAGCCGCTGCTGCAAACGGTTGAGTAATGGTCCATGCGGCGGGTCGTCGAACGGCAAGTGCGAGATCTCGAAGGAGATCGACTGCGCCTGGCAGCTGATCGTTGACAGGCTCGAGGCCCTGGGGCGGCTGGACGATTACGAGAAGATCCCACCCCTCAAGGACTGGTCGAAGGATCGGGCCGGCGGACCCCGGTCATTCAAACTGGAGGGCATATGACCGTGGACGTGAAAACCAACAGCAGGCTGGAAAAGGTGTTGAAGAGCGGCCAGCTCGCCGTCACCAGTGAGTGCGGGCCGCCCCGGTCGAGTGCCCCGGAGGGGATCATCAAGAAGGGCGAACTGATCAAAAACCATGTCGACGTCATCAACGTCACCGACAACCAGACCTCGGTGACCAGGCTGTGCAGCCTTGCCGCCTGCGTCCACCTGAAGCTGCAGGGGCTCGACCCGGTGCTGCAGATGGTGGTGCGCGACCGCAACCGCATCGCCCTGCAGAGCGACATCCTCGGCGCCGCCTCCTTTGGGATCAGCAACATCCTCTGCCTGTCCGGCGACCACCAGAGCTTCGGTGACAATCCCCAGGCCCAGAACGTCTTCGATATCGATTCGATGCAGCTGGTGCAGACGGTGCGGCGGATGCGCGACGAGGGCAAATTCCTCAGCGGCGACGAGATCAAGGTGCCGCCGAACATGTTCGTCGGGGCGGCGGCCAACCCCTTCGCCGACCCGTTCAAGATCCGGGTGCCGCGCCTGGCCAAGAAGGTCGCGGCCGGGGCCGAGTTCATCCAGACCCAGTGCATCTACAACGTCGACAAATTCGAGCTGTGGATGGAGCAGGTGCGGGATCGCGGCCTGCATGAGAAGGTCTTCATCCTCGCCGGCATCACCCCGATGCGTTCCGTCGGTATGGCCAAGTATCTGCGCAAATCGGTGCCGGGCATGGATGTCCCGGAGGCGTTGATCAATCGGATGGCGGGTGTCGAAAAGGAGAAGCAGGCGGCCGAAGGCATTACCATCGCCGTCGAGACCATCCAGCGCCTCAAGGAGGTCAAGGGGGTGGCCGGTTTCCACATCATGGCCATCGAATGGGAGGAGAAGGTGCCGGAGATTGTCGAGCGGGCCGGGCTGTTTCCGCGGCCGGTCATCGATTGAACGTTCCGTCGCCCGGTTGACAGCGGGTGGCATCACAGGCGAGGTTGCGATATGTGTCAGATGCGTGTAGTAGTGGAGAAGGAAGGGAAGGAAGAGGTAATGCTCGAAAACGTGACCCGATTGGAGGTGATCGAGCAAGGAATTGCCGTCGCCACCCTGTTTGAAGGATCGCGGGAACTTGCCGGGGCGGCCCTCCGGCGTATCGATTTCCTTGCGGGAAAGGTCTATCTGTCGCTCGGCTGAGGGCGGCGGGGAAAATCGGCCTGGAAAACAATTCTATTCTGTCCGGAGATATCACGTGGGAAATACTGAGAAGATACGAATTCTGCTGCAGCACTGGATCGATCACAACAAAGAACATGCCGCCGAGTACGAGAAATGGCAGGAGACCCTGGTGGATGACGGCTTGGCGCCGATCGCCGGCTATATCAGCGCGGCGGTGGGCGAGATGAAAAAGGTCAACGAGTTCCTCGATAAGGCGCTGGAGGAGGCCGGGGGCCGAGATGAGGACCCCGGCCATCACCACCACCACAACGATCATCACCACCATCATCACTGATTGGTCGCTTCGGCGACTATCCACAACGGCAGGGCCCTGGCGCCGGCGTCAAACGCTGCGGCGGCCTGGGCCTTTTGCATTGTAACGGCCAAATCGGCGCTCCTTTCGGGTGGACCTGAGACGATCCTCTGCGATCAATACAAGGAGCTGAATTCCGCTGAATTATTGATTTCTTGCCGGTACGTCAATGGCAGGGCGGGGACAACAATACGGTTTTTGATTGTCGTCCCCGGTTTTTTAGCCATAAAATGGATGTGAAGCCTGGGCGGTATCGGTGGCGGATCCGGACCGGCAGCCACCGGCGCAGATTGTAGTTGAAGAGATCGCTTCGCCAAAAGGAGACACCATGAGCAGCATCCAGTTTGTGATTGACCGGGACCCGCATGAACGCGAATTTCACCAGGCCGTCAGCGAGGTGCTGGAGTCGATCCGGCCGGTGCTGGAAAAGAATATCCATTACCGGCGGGAGGCGATCTTCGAGCGCATCGTCGAGCCGGAGCGGGTCATCATCTTCCGGGTGCCGTGGGTCGACGACCAGGGGCAGGTGCGGGTCAACCGCGGGTTCCGCATCCAGATGAACAGCGCCATTGGTCCCTACAAGGGCGGATTGCGGTTCCACCCTTCCGTCAATCTGAGCATCCTCAAGTTCCTCGCCTTCGAGCAGGTCTTCAAGAACGCCCTGACCTCGTTGCCGATGGGCGGCGGCAAAGGCGGCGCCGACTTCGATCCCAAGGGCAAGTCCGACCACGAGGTAATGCGGTTCTGCCAGAGCTTCATGACCGAGTTGTTCCGTCATATCGGTCCCGACATCGACGTCCCGGCCGGCGACATCGGGGTCGGCGCCCGGGAAATCGGCTATCTCTTCGGCATGTACAAGAGGCTGGCGCGTGAATTCACCGGGGTGCTGACCGGCAAGAGCCTGAACTGGGGCGGCAGCCTGATCCGGCCGGAGGCCACCGGCTACGGCAATGTCTATTTCGCCGCCGAGATGCTGGCCACCCGCGGCGAGACCTTGGAAGGCAAGACCTGCCTGATCTCCGGCGCCGGCAATGTCGCCCAGTTTACGCTCGAGAAACTGATCGAACTGGGGGCCAGACCGGTCACCTTTTCCGATTCCTCCGGCTACATCTACGATCCAGCCGGGGTCGACGGCCGCAAGCTGGACTACCTCAAGCGGCTGAAGAACGTGCAGCGCGGGCGGGTATCGCAGTATGTCGAATTCTGTCCCGAGGCGGTGTTCACCCCGGTCGATCCGGCGCGGGAATACAATCCCCTGTGGGACCACCGGGCCGAGTGCGCCTTTCCCAGTGCCACCCAGAACGAGATCAACGACCAGGACGCCCGGCACCTGGTGAACAACGGCGTCTACCTGGTGTCGGAGGGGGCGAACATGCCGACGACGCCGGATGGCATCAACATCTTCATCGACCATGGCATCCTCTATGGCCCCAGCAAGGCCGCCAATGCCGGCGGGGTGTCGGTCTCCGGTCTCGAGATGTCGCAGAACAGCATGCGGCTGAACTGGCCGCGTCAGGAGGTCGATAAGCGCCTCAAGGGCATCATGAAGGACATCCACAGGATGTGCAGGGAAACGGCTGTACACTACGGGGTTCCGGGCAATTACATGGCCGGCGCCAATATCGCCGGATTCGTCAAGGTGGTGGACTCGATGATCGATCAGGGGGTGGTCTGAGCCGCCTCGAGCCTCTCCCCTCCTTGCAGGCGCTGCCGCCGCGCCCTGGTCTCGCGGTCCGGCGGCCTGCCCCCTGTTTTTCCGCTTCACTGCAGCAGAATGCCGAGCCGCCGGCGGCCGTCGACCTTGACCGTGCATGGCTGTGACAGCCTGATATGGACGGCATGGGCGGTTTCCTGGACCACCGGCTGGGCCGCCAGCCACTGCCGGTCGAGGCGGTCGCCGGGATGGGTGCCGAGGCTCAGGTAGTTGATGCCGAGGGAGGTGATGTTGTGAAAGAAGTGCGACCCCTGCGACGGATCGGCATGGAGCTGCGGGTGCGTCGTCTCGATGATCGCCCCGACCCCGGCGATATCGGCCCAGGTTACCGGGATGCCGAGCCAGTGATCGGCCGATCCCCAGCGGCCGGGACCGATGAGGACATACTTCCGCTTTGCGGCGACCAGGGTGCTGTTGATCTTCGCCAGTTCACGGGCGATGGCGGCGGTGTGGGCGGGGTCGAAGGTGTCCGGCTTGATGGCGACCAGGTCGAAAAAGCTCCGGTTGTCGGTGTTGCCGAGAGATTGGTGGCAGACGCAGAAGGCCCGCTGCAGTTCCTCGTCGCCGATCTCGACCTCGAGCATGTCCTCGCGGGCGCTCATCGGCCGGATCTGCAGCACCGCCAGCCGGGCCGGTTGCGTCGCCCCCCCGGGGAAGTCGACGGCGAATTCGATCTCGACCGGACAGCCCATCTCCCGCCGGCCGAGGGCGAGCAGGACCTCGATCAACTGCGGCAGGGGGTGGGTCCGGTGTTTGAGGATGGCGGCGAAGGTCAGCACCGGGATGCCGCCTACGACGGTCTGGTCGCGGATGCGCTGCTCCTCCGGAATATAAGAGCTGGTCAGGAACTGAACCGGGAAATCCCCCAGGGCTGCGGCGATCTCCAGCCGGCAGAGGGCGCCGCCGGCCTGGCGATCGACGAGGGCCTCCGGCCGGCCCAGGCGCAGGGCGTAGAAGTGGGTCTGGGCGTTGTCGAGGATATCGCCGACGGTGGCGCGCTGGGGGTGGACCTCCGGGTAGCGCGGCGAGAAGCGGAGGATCTTCTCCCCCTCCATCACCGACTTGCCGAGGCCGAGGGCGATGCTGGCGACCCCTTCGCCGCTTTCCATCCGGGCAAAGGGGTAGTAATTGAGCGACTGGGCGACGCCGGAGATCGCCGGGTAATAGGTGTCGCCGTAGCGGCTGCCGATGACCTGCTGCAGGATCACCGCCATCCGCTCCTGTTCGATGCGGTTGCCGACCCGCCGGGTGAAGGCCCTGGGGGCCTCGAAGAACGTCGAGGCATAGACCATCCTGATGGCGTCGAGCAACTGGTCGAGACGGGCGGCGGGGTCGGGGTGGTCGTTGGCCAGCATGCAGGTGTGGTACAGGCCGGCATAGGACTTGAACCGGGCATCTTCGAGCAGGCTCGAGGAGCGCACCGCCAGCGGCTTGCGGGCCGTGTCGAGGAAGGTGGCGAGCTGGGCCCGGAGCGTCTCCGGAAACCGGGTCTGGCGGAACCGCTCGGCGATGGCCTCGTCGGCAAGGTCTTCCAGGGCCAGCGACTGCAGGCCGTTGAGGCGGAGGAAGGCATCGAAGGCGGCGGTGGTGATGATCAGGGTCTGCGGCACGAAGACCTCGATCAGCGGATACGGCGCCAGAAGGTCGGCGTTGCGGTACAGGGCGGCGGCAAAGAAGGCCAGTCCCCTCGCCTTGCCGCCGAGAGAGCCGTTGCCGATCTTGGCGAATTCGATATCCGGCTCGTAGTGATCGATGTCGAAGTTGACGATGACGCCGCGTTGCCGCTCGATCCGCTGCTGTCTGATCATCTGCCGCAGATGCTGGCGGTGGGCTTCGGCGGTGGCGAAGGAGGTGTCGCGCAGCGGCCGGACCTGGGAGGCCAGTTCGACCTCGGCCAGGGTGTAGAACCAGCGCGAGAAATCGTTGTGCCGGCAATGGAAGAGAAAGGATTCGATCGGGATCTCGGCCAGTTTTTTCTCCAGTGAATAGAGATCGCTGGCCTGATCGAAGGCGGTGCCGTCGGGCATGCGGAAGACGAAGTTGCCGAAGCCGAGGTGGTCGATGAGGAAGGAGCGGATCTTCTCGTTCAGCGCCGAGGTGTTCTTGTCGACGAAGCCGGCCGGGATCGCCTCGGCCTGGCGGGCGTTGCCGGCCTCGGAACTGGTCAGCAGCAGGGGGATGTCGAAGCGGTCCTGCTTGATGTGACGGAGCAGCTGGATTCCGGCGCACCTGTCGAGCACGCCGTTTTTGGGGAAGCGGACATCGGAGATGACCCCGAGGACGAAGGGCTTGAACTGTTCGTACAGCGCCATCGCCCGCTCGAAGGAGTGGGCCACCAGGATCTTGGGCCTGGCCCGCATCGACAGCAGCCGGTGCTCCTCGTTCAGTCCGTCCTCGATCACGGTCTGGGTCTCGATGACCAGCTCCCTGTACAGGACCGGCAGCAACAGGGACAGGTAATACGGCGAATCTTCGACGAAGAGGATGACCCGGACTCCGGCAGTCGTCGTATCGGGGACGGCGTTGATCTCGTCCTCGATGCACTTGATGATCGCCAGCAGGATGTCGGCCTGGCCGGTCCAGAAAAAGATCCGGTCGATGTCCGGTACCTCCTGGCGCCCGGTGGCGGAGGATTCGGCGATCGTTTCCTGGTAGGTCATCAGCACCACCGGGATCCCCGGCCTGATCCGCTTGATCGCCGCCCCGGTCTGCTGGGCGTCGGCGTCGACGGTCTGGGCGAAGGTGACGACGAAGTCGAAGGGGCGCTCGGCGAGGAGCCCGATGGCCGCGTCGAGCGACGAAACCCAGGTCAGACGCGGGGGGCGGCTGAGGTTGAGGCCGCGGTACTCGTTGACGATCTGCTCCGACAGGCGGCCGTCCTCCTCCATGATCCAGGCCTCGTAGGAGGTGCTGATGAGGAGGATGTGCTGGACCTTGGTGGGCATCAGTTCATGGAAGAGCTTGAACCGTGAACTGAGCCTTTTGCCGTTGTTGTCGGCCATCGCTGTTCCTCGGGTGGTCGCCGGAATGGTTGCCGCCAGGATGGCGGTTCGCCCGTCTCATTTTCATGATACCCGCAGCCGGAAGAATGGCAAAGGGTTCGTCATCATTCTCTGTCCTCTTCATCCGGGGGCCGATCAGGCCGGGAAAGAGAGAAAAACAAGGGCGGCGTAAAAAATTGTTGGCAATTCATGCCAAGTCCAGATATATTTACCAGTTTATTCTTGGTTGTTTTGTCGGTCGACCGCGTGGTGCGGCTGGCATTTTTGTAGATATCCAAGAGTTTCGCCAGGTTCTGGCGGAATGCCTGAGCGGGGATCATCCCGCTGCACGTCTCCCTGAAGCCCTGTCGGGGCCAAAGACAGTATCCTGATTTCTGAATCTGATTGTGACTCATCGTCAGTTGATGAAGGGGTTGCAGCACGCTGTGGCCCTTTTTTGTTTTAATCCCCGTCGCCGATGGCGGCGGGGCAAACCTGATCCGGTTGCGAGAAGCGGTAGAGGACTATCATCATGAACAAAGATTTAACGAAAGTACGGAATATCGGCATCAGCGCCCATATCGACTCGGGAAAAACGACCCTGACCGAACGTATCCTTTTCTATACCAACAGGATACACGCCATTCACGAGGTTCGCGGCAAGGACGGCGTCGGGGCCAAGATGGATTCGATGGAACTGGAGAAGGAGCGGGGCATCACCATCCAGTCCGCGGCCACCTTCTGTTCCTGGAAGGATATCGATATCAATATCATCGATACCCCCGGCCATGTCGATTTCACCGTTGAGGTCGAACGGGCCCTGCGGGTTCTCGACGGGGCGATCCTGGTTCTGTGCTCGGTCGGCGGGGTCCAGTCGCAATCGATCACCGTCAACCGCCAGATGACCCGTTACCGGGTTCCGCGCATCGCCTTCGTCAATAAATGCGACCGGACCGGCGCCAACCCGGAGCGGGTGACCCGGCAGCTGCGGGAGAAACTCAACCTCAACGCCCACATGATGCAACTGCCGATCGGTCTCGAAGGCGATTTGACCGGGATGGTCGATCTGGTGAAGATGCAGGCCATCTATTTCGATGGCGACAATGGCGAAAAGCTGCGCTACGAGGCCATCCCCGCCGCCATGGCGGCCGAGGCCGAAGAGCGGCGTCAGGCGCTGCTCGAGGAAATCTCGATGTTCTCGGATGAGTTGATGGAGGCCGTTCTCGAGGGCGGCGACATCGACCCCGCCCTGGTCTACGATGCCGTGCGCAAGGGGACCATCAGTCTCGATTTCACCCCGGTCTTTGTCGGCTCGGCTTACAAGAACAAGGGTATCCAGCTGCTGCTCGACGCCGTCGAGTCCTACCTGCCCTGCCCGATCGATGTCGAGAACACCGCCCTCGATCTCAAAAACGACGAGGCCGAGTTCAAGGTCACCAACAACCCCACCGATCCGCTGATCATGCTGGCCTTCAAGCTCGAGGATGGCCGCTATGGCCAGCTGACTTATGTCCGGACCTATCAGGGCCAGGTCAGAAAGGGCGATACCATCTACAACAGCCGTACCGGCAAGAAGGTCAAGGTCGGTCGCCTCGTCCGCATGCACGCCGACGAGATGGAAGAGATCGAGGAGTGCGGCTCCGGCGACATCGTCGCCCTCTTCGGCATCGACTGCGCCTCCGGCGACACCTTCACCAGCGACCAGATCTCCTGCTCGATGAGTTCGATGCACATCCCCGAGCCGGTCATCTCGCTGGCGGTCATCCCGGTCGACAACAAGGCCCAGATCAACATGTCCAAGGCCCTCAACCGTTTCACCAAGGAAGACCCGACCTTCAAGACCTTCGTCGACCACGAAACCGGCGAGACGATCATCTCCGGCATGGGCGAGTTGCACCTCGAGGTCTACATCGAGCGGATGAAGCGCGAGTACAAGGCCGAGGTCGAGGTCGGCGCGCCCCAGGTCGCCTACCGCGAAACGATAACCGGCAGGGCCGATTTCAACTACACCCACAAGAAGCAGACCGGTGGTTCCGGGCAGTTCGGCCGGGTCGCGGGCTATATCGAGCCTCTGGGTGAGGGGGAGTATGAATTTGTCGACAAGATCGTCGGCGGCGTCATCCCCCGTGAGTTCATCCCCTCCTGCGACAAGGGCTTCCAGAAGAGCGTCGAGAAGGGTTCGCTCTGCGGCGCGGCGATTACCGGGGTGCGCTGCGTCATCAACGACGGCGCCTTCCATGCGGTCGATTCGTCCGACATCGCCTTCCAGCTGGCCGCCATCGGCGCCTTCAAGGATGCCTACCTGAAGGCCAAGCCGGTCATTCTCGAGCCGATCATGAAGGTCGCCGTCGAAGGGCCGTCGGAATTCCAGGGCGCGGTCATGGGCAGCATCAACCAGCGCCGCGGCATGATCATCGGTTCGATGGAAGAGGGTAACTATACCGTGGTCGAGGCCGAGGTGCCGCTTTCCGAGATGTTCGGCTACAGCACGACACTGCGTTCCCTGACGCAGGGCAAGGCGGAATTCACGATGGAATTCGCGACCTTCAAGCCCGTGCCGCGGGGTGTCAGCGAGGAACTGGTGAAGAAATACCAGGAAGAGAAAAAGAACGGTTGATCGGCGCTGCCGAAGATTCTAGAAAGAGAACATCGACGATGGTGTTCCGGCTAAAATCCCGGTTGGCGGCGGCAGTCGAACAATGAAGAGGAAAGAGGTGAGTGTATGGGTGACAATTCTGTGAAAGTCAACAATCCGATCCGGGCCCTCGGCCTGGACAACACGGCCGGCGAGGGGCTGCAGAGCATGGGCCTGGTCATTGCCCGCGCCGGGCTCGGCAAGACCGCGATACTGGTCCAGTTCGCCCTGGACTGCATGCTGCTCGGCAACAAGGTGCTGCATGTCTCCATCGGCCAGAGTGTCGACAAGACCCGCAAATGGTACGATGATATCCTGTCGATGCTGACTGACGGCGAAAAGATCGAGTCCATTCCCGAGATCATGCGCAACCGGATGATCATGACCTTCAAGGAGACTGCGTTTACCAAGGCCAAGCTCGAGGAGCGGCTGGACGATCTGGTCAAGCAGGATATCTACAAGCCGACATGCCTCATCATCGACGGCTATGACTTCGAGCACAATGACTATGCCTCGATGGCGGAACTCCGTGCGTTCATGGGGCAGCACGGCCTGAAGATGATCTGGTTTTCGGCGGTCAGCCACCGCGAGGACAAGCGCGTCAGCGCCAACGGGGTCCCGGCGCCCTGCCATGAGGTCGACGATCTTTTCGACATCGTCCTCTTCATCAAGCCGGAAGGCGAGGCGATGAAGCTCGACATCCTCAAATGCGACGACTGCGCCGTCCATCCGGGCACCAGTCTCAGTCTCAATCCGGAAACGATGTTGATCCAGAAAAACTGATCGCCAACCTGCGACGAGGTTCTGACGCAGTGTGATGACGACGCAAAGGCGGCCACCCCCCAAGGTGAGCCGCTTTTTCTTTGCTTGCGGGGGGATGTCGCGATGAGATTCAGGCCATGTATTGATCTGCACCAGGGCCGGGTGAAACAGATAGTCGGGTCCAGTATCGACGATGGCGATCCCGACCGGCTGCAGACCAACTTCGTCGCCGACCGGCCGGCAGCGTGGTTTGCCGCCCTGTACCGCGCCGACCGGCTGACGGGGGGCCATATCATCAAGCTCGGGCCGGGCAACGACGAGGCGGCGCTGTCGGCCCTGGCCGCCTGGCCGGGGGGGATGCAGATCGGCGGCGGGATCACCGCCGACAATGCCGGGTTCTGGCTCG
>Ga0209066_10001465_pt1 | contig 31013 bp, 24 predicted proteins | sample All_14_2_FD_187198 | JGI IMG/M metagenome (GOLD analysis project Ga0209066, IMG submission 187198) | Freshwater microbial communities in response to fracking from Pennsylvania, USA - Allegheny Zone_MetaG_DW_15 (SPAdes) (version 2) ... | reverse complement strand
GCCATGGGCGGGGAAGAGTCCACGGGGTTTCCAGAACAGCACAGCGGCCATCAGCACGTAAATGAGGATGGGGGCCACAGCGGCGCCCACGGTGTCGGCGGCGGTGGCGCCCAACGTGGCTTGCAGCGCCAGCGGCAGTAGGGTTCGCCCAGCGGTATCGACCAAGCCCACCAGCAGCGCGCCCAGAAACGCGCCGCGCATGGAGCCAATCCCGCCGATAACAATGACCACAAACGCCAGAATCAAGATGCTCTCGCCCATGCCCACCTGCACCGCCAGCAGCGGGCCCAGCAGGCCACCGGCCAGCGCACACAGCGCCGCGCCCAGCGCAAACACCCCCGTGAACAGGCGGCGCACGGGCACGCCCATGGCCAGCGCCATCTCGCGGTTGGAAGCCCCCGCCCTCACCTGCATGCCCAGCCGCGTGCGGGTGACCAACAGGTACAACCCCAGCGCCACCACCAGCCCCACGCCGATGATGAACAGGCGGTAGGCCGGGTAGCCAAAGCCGGGCAACAACTCCACCGGCCCGGCCAGTGCGGGGGGTGGGTTCAGCGAAATGGGCTGCGAGCCCCACACCATGCGCACACCCTCGTTGGCCATCAGCAGCAGGGCGAAGGTGCCCAGCACTTGCGACAGGTGGTCGCGCTGATAGAAGCGGCGCAGCAGGCTCAGCTCCAGCAACACGCCCACGGCGGCGGTGGCCACCATGCCCACCCCAAGGCCCCACCAGAACGAGCCGCTGGCCGCCGTGACCGTGGCCACCAGGTAGGCGCCCACCATGTAGAGCGAGCCGTGGGCGAGGTTGACCATGTCCATGATGCCGAACACCAGTGTCAACCCGGCGGCCAGCAGGAACAGCATCAACCCGAACTGCAGCCCGTTGAGCGACTGCTCCAGCACCAAGATGCCGTTCATGCCCTCACACCCCCAGGTTCAAAGCGCGGGCATTTTGCAATCGCCCACGTAGGCATCGGCGTGGTTTTGGAACACCTTGCCCAGCGTGCGGTTGGTGATGCGGCCCTGGCCGTCTTTGGTGATGACGCGCAGGTGGTAGTCCTGAATGGGGTAGTGGTTGGTGTTGAACTTGAACGGACCGCGCACCGAATCGAACTTGGCGGCTTCCAGCGCCTTGCGCACGGCGGCCTTGTCGGCCAGGTTGCCTTTGCTGTCGCGCACGGCGGCGTCCATCAGGCGGGCGGCGTCGTAGCCCTGGGCGGCGTACAGGGTGGGCAGGCGGCCAAAGTCTTTCTGGAAGTCAGCCACGAAGCGCTTGTTGGCGGCGTTGTCCATGTCGTGCCCCCACAGCGAGGTGTTGAACATGCCCAGCATGGGTTCGCCCACGGCGCGGATGACGTCTTCATCGGCTGAGAAGCCGGGGCCAAACAGCGTCATGTCTTTCGACAAACCCGCACCCACAAACTGCTTGATGAAGTTGATGCCCAGGCCACCGGGCAGGAAGATGTACACCGCATCGGCCCCGGAGGCGCGCATTTTGGACAGCTCTGCGCCGTAGTCCAGCTGGTTGAGCGGGGTGTAGGCCTCCATCACCACCTCACCCTTGAAGTAGCGCTTGAAGCCGGTCAGGGCGTCTTTGCCCGCAGGGTAGTTGGGGGCCAGGATGGCGGCTTTCTTGAAGCCCTTGTCCGTCACGGTTTTGCCCACGGCTTCGTGCAGGTTGTCGTTCTGGTACGAGGCGCTGAAGAAATAGGGGTTGCACTGCGCCCCGGCGTACTGGCTGGGGCCGGCGTTGGCGCTCACGTAAAAGGTTTTGCTGGCAAAAATGGGCTGCCCCACCGCCAGCATGATGTTGGAAAACACCACACCGGTCATGAAATCGACCTTGTCGCGCTTGATGAGGCGGTCGGCGGTTTGTTTGGCCGCGTCGGGGCTCATCTGGTCGTCGGCCACGATCACTTCAGCGGGCAAACCGCCCAGCTTGCCACCCGAATGCTTCAGCGCCAGGTTGAAGCCATCGCGAATGTCCACACCCAGCGCCGCACCGGGGCCGGACAGCGTGCTGAGCAGGCCCACTTTCACTTTGTCAGCCGCGTGGGCCGTGCCCGCCAGCAACGCGGAGACGGCCAAGGCCGCAGCGGTGAGCGATGTGGCAAATGGGGATGCAAACAGGGCCATGGGCGTTGTCCTTTCGGTGAAAGCGGTGCAAAAATCCCGAGCTTACCCGCTTGACCTGCGTCAACGCGGACCACACGGCACTGCCCTTACCCTTGCGCCCCATGGAAACCACAATCGCCCCCCCTTCTGGCCTCGAATGGGCCCCCGGCCTGCAAACCGGCGACAGCCGCATGGACGACACCCACCACGAGTTCGTCGAACAACTCAACACCCTGCTGGCCACCCCGATGCGCGACCAGCTGCCGCTGTACCGCGCCTTTCTGGCCCACACGGAGGCGCACTTTGCCCAGGAGGAACGCTGGATGGTGGCCACCGGGTTTGCCGCAGACAACTGCCACGCCTCGCACCACGCCACCATCCTGGACACCATGCGCGCCGTGGAAGCGCACTACCTGCAAGGCGACAACCAGATCATCAACCGGCTGGCCGAGGCGCTGGCCGAATGGTTTCCACAACATGCCGCCAGCATGGATGCGGGCCTGGCCTTGCACATGAAAGAGGTGGGCTTTGACTCCGCCACCGAAACCCTGGCCGACCCGGACCGGGTTCGCCCTGCCACCATGAGTGGCTGCGGCAGCGTCAGCTGCAGTTGAACACCGACCCCACGCCGAACTCGCCCCCTCCCGGGCAGGGGGTGCACTGGACGGTGCAGATGAACCGCAGAAACCGGGCCGGTTCGTTCATCCTGGTGCTAGGTGCGGTCTCCAGCCACCTGTTGGAGAGCCCAAACATCGGCCTGAACCTGAGCTGGGCGTTGCCCCTGGCGGTGTTGCACTTTTTGGTTTACCCGCATGTGCTCTATGCCCTGACCCGCCACAGGGCCGACCCGCTGCGGGTTGAAATTCGCAACATGCTGCTTGATGCATTCCTGTTTGGCATCTGGGTGGTGGCGCTGGCCTTCCCGCTGTGGATCTCGTTTGCCATGGTGGGTGGCACGCTGATGAACCTGGCGGCCTTTCGGGGCTCCCGCGGGCTGTGGCAAGCCACCGCCGCTGTGGCCTCCGGCGCGGCGCTGGGCCTGGCGGTGTGGGGGTTTCGTTTCGCACCGCACACCGACGGGCCCGCTACGGCCTTCAGCATGCTGGGACTGCTGGGTTTCATGCTGCTGTTTGCCCGCGATGTGCACAAACGCACCCTGAAGCTGCGCGCAGCCACTTCGCGGCTGAGGGACAGCGAATCCTCGCTGCAGGCAGCCAATCAGGCGCTTCAGCAAAAGCTGGCCGAGATCAACCAACTGCAAACGCAGCTGAAAGACCAAGCCACGCACGACGCGCTCACCGGCCTGCACAACCGCCATCACCTGGAACACACCTTCGAGCGTGCCCTGGCCCGCTGCCATCACGAAGGCACACCTCTGGCGGTGGTGCTGGTTGACATCGACCATTTCAAACAGCTCAACGACGAACACGGACACCTGGCAGGTGACGAAGTGCTGCGCCAGGTGGCCACCGTGCTGCGCACGACGGCCCGCGCAACCGATGTGGTGTGCCGCTACGGGGGCGAAGAATTTCTGCTGCTGATGGCTCCCATGGACCGGTCCATTGCCGAGGCACTCGCAGAGCGGTTGCGCCAGCAGATCGAGGCCACCCCGGTGGCCTGGGGTGCCCACCGCCTGCAGGTGACGGCGTCATTCGGCGTGGCTGTGTATCCAGGGCACGGAGACCGTCCCGATGCACTGGTGCACGCGGCCGACCAAGCGCTGTACCGGGCCAAAAAATGGGGCCGCAACCGCGTGGCGATGGCCGAGTGAATGCCCCCGGACGGGCACGGCCGCAAATTTTTTCAAACGCCAACGCGGCGCTTTCACAACCGGTGCCGCAGGGCGCGGGCTACGATCCGCGCCAGCTTTTCGACCCCACACCGGAGACATCCCATGAGCGTGATCACCACCATTGAAGACCTGCGCGTGCTCGCGCAAAAACGCGTGCCACGCATGTTTTATGACTACGCCGACTCTGGCAGCTGGACCGAAAGCACCTACCGAGCCAACGAGAGCGATTTTCAGAAAATCAAATTCCGCCAGCGTGTGGCGGTGAACATGGAAAACCGCAGCACGGCCACCGACATGATCGGCCAGCCCGTGTCCATGCCCGTGGCCCTGGCCCCCACGGGCCTGACCGGCATGCAGCACGCGGACGGCGAAATCAAGGCCGCCCGCGCCGCGAAGAAGTTCGGCGTGCCTTTCACCCTGTCCACCATGAGCATCTGCTCCATCGAAGACGTGGCTGAACATGCGGGCAAAGGTTTCTGGTTCCAGCTGTACGTGATGAAGGACCGCGACTTCATCGAGCGCCTGATCGACCGAGCCAAGGCCGCCGGGTGCGGGGCCCTGGTGCTGACACTGGACCTGCAAATCCTCGGTCAGCGCCACAAGGACCTGAAAAACGGCCTGTCCGCCCCCCCCAAACTGACCCTGACCAACATCGCCAACATGATGACCAAGCCCCGCTGGGGCCTGGGCATGCTGGGCACCAAGCGCCATGGGTTCGGCAACATCGTGGGCCATGTGAAAGGCGTGGACAACATGGGTTCGCTCAGCGAGTGGACAGCCAAGCAGTTCGACCCCGCGCTGAACTGGGGCGATGTGGAGTGGATCAAGAAGCGCTGGGGTGGCAAGCTCATCCTCAAAGGTATCCAAGACAACATCGACGCCCGGCTGGCCGTTGACAGTGGGGCCGATGCGATCATCGTCAGCAACCATGGAGGCCGACAGCTCGACGGCGCTGAAAGCTCCATCCACGCCCTGCCCCGCATCGTGAACGCAGTGGGCAAAGAGATCGAAGTGCACATGGACGGTGGCGTGCGCAGCGGGCAGGACGTGTTGCGCGCCTGGGCGCTGGGGGCCAAAGGCGTCTACATAGGCCGGCCCTTTCTGTATGGCCTGGGCGCCATGGGCGAAGCGGGCGTGACCAAGGCACTGGAAATCATCCACAAGGAGCTTGACTTGACCATGGCGTTCTGTGGCCACACCCGTGTGGCCACGGTCACACAAGACATCCTGTTGCCGGGCACTTTCCCCACGGGCCTGTGACATTCGTCGCAGCGCCCACCCCCGCGACAGCACAGGGGTGGGCGTTTTTGTTTATGCGGTACGATGATTCAAACCATCAAGGACCCCCATGAGCAACGCCAAATTTCGACTCGTCACCCGCAGCGATTTCGACGGCCTGGTCTGCGCCGTTCTGCTCAACGAGCTGGGAATCATCGACGACATCAAATTCGTCCACCCCAAAGACATGCAAGACGGCAAGGTGGAGATCACCGGTCGCGACATCACGACCAACCTGCCCTACGTGGCAGCAGCCCACCTGGCGTTCGACCACCACGAGTCCGAAACCATCCGCAACACAGGTGATCGACCCAACCACATCATTTCGGCCACGGCACCGTCGGCCGCACGTGTGGTCTACGAGTACTACGGTGGTGCCAGCGCTTTTCCGAACATCACGACCGACATGATGGATGCCGTGGACAAAGCCGATTCGGCACAGTTCACGCGCGACGAAATCCTCCATCCGAAAGACTGGGTGCTGCTGAACTACCTGATGGACTCGCGCACGGGCCTGGGCCGCTTCCGTGATTTTCGTGTCAGCAACTACCAGTTGATGATGGACCTCATCAAATACTGTCGCAACCACGGCATCCACGAGATCCTGCAGCTGCCCGATGTGAAGGAACGCATCGAGATCTACCACGCACATGCCGACCTGGCCCACGACCAACTCAAACGCTGTGCCACGGTGCACCACAACCTGGTGGTGCTGGACCTGCGTCAGGAAGAAACCATTTGGGCCACCAACCGGTTCATGATCTATGCGTTGTACCCTCAGTGCAACATTTCCATCCATGCGATGTGGGGCGTGCAAAAACAGAACACCGTGTTCGCGACGGGCAAGTCCATTCTGGACCGCAGCAGCAAGACCGACGTGGGGACGCTGATGCTGGAGTATGGCGGTGGCGGCCACAACGCAGCAGGCACCTGCCAGGTGGACAACGACAAAGCCGTTGACACGTTGGCGGCCCTGATCAAACGCATCAACGCCGACGGCTGAAGCCGCAGGCCTCTCTCAGACTCGAAAGGACATCCCGCACATGAGCATGCTCAAAGAATTCAAGGAATTTGCCGTCAAGGGCAACGTGATCGATCTCGCCGTGGGCGTGATCATTGGCGGCGCTTTCGGCAAGATCGTCAGCTCTCTCGTGGAAGACGTGATCATGCCGGTGGTGGGCCGCGTCGTGGGGAGTCTGGACTTTTCCAACCTGTTCGTGGTGCTGGGCAAAGTGCCCGAAGGCACTGGCATGACCCTGGCAGAACTCAAGAAGGCTGGCGTACCGGTGCTGGCGTACGGCAGCTTCATCACCGTGGCAGTCAATTTTTTGATCCTGGCCTTCATCATTTTCATGATGGTCAAGCAAATCAACCGACTCAAACGCGAAGAACCCGCGGCACCGGCAGCGCCCGAAGCACCGCCCCCCACACCGGAAGACATTCTCTTGTTGCGTGAAATCCGCGACAACCTGAAAAAATAAGGCCGTCACAAAAGCTCGGAAAGTCTCTCTGGCATAGCAAACTTCTGAGAACTGTCCAGCGAAAAGCCTGCTTTCTTTATGAAGGCAGGCTTTTTGTTTTGCAGAATCGGTGTGTTGGTCAGAGCCCCACCGCCTGGCGTGCCCAGCGCACCGCCGCCAACAGGCTGGACGGGTCGGCCTGGCCCGTACCGGCCACATCGAACGCGGTTCCGTGGTCAGGGCTGCTGCGCACAAAGGGCAAGCCCAGCGTGACATTGACGCCGTGCTCCACACCAAGGTATTTCACAGGGATGAGCCCTTGGTCGTGGTGCATGGCCACCACCACGTCAAACTCACCTTTGCGGGCCCGCATGAACACCGTGTCAGGTGCCAGTGGACCGTGGACGTCCATTCCCTCCTGCCTTGCCTGGGCCACTGCCGGGCCAATGGTGTCGATTTCTTCGCGGCCAAACAGCCCTCCCTCCCCCGCGTGCGGGTTCAGCCCTGCCACCGCGATGCGCAGGGGCCGCCCATTCAACCCCGACCGGGAAGCCAGACTGCACTGGACGATGCGCAGGGTTTGCAACACGTTGACGAACGTCACCGCCTCGATGGCCTGGCGCAACGACACGTGGATACTGACCAACACGGTTTTCAATTCCGGGTTGGCCAACATCATGCGCACCGGGACTTCGCCCACTGCGCAGCCCTTGTGTTCAGCCGTCAGCGCCTGCAGAAACTCGGTGTGCCCAGGATGGGCATACCCCGCCGCGCTGAAGGCTTCTTTGTGGATGGGTGCTGTCACCACACCACAGGCCTGTCCGCGCAACGTGGCCCGGGCCGCAGCGGCAATGCAGTCGCCAGCCTGTCGACCAGCCTCGGCGCTGACCCGACCAAAGGCTGGCAAGGCATCCGGCACACAGGGCGCACAGGCCCGCCACACAGCCACACAGCGCGGAGGCACCGCAGCCACCTGTGCGGGATCGTCCAGCACAGCCAGGGGCAGCAGGCCACCGACCAATCGCGCGGCACGGCGCAATGTGGCCACGTCACCGGCCACCACGCAGCCCACCATTTCGTCAGGCGCGTCGCGGAACGCCTTGGCAATGATTTCCGGACCAATGCCCGCTGGATCGCCTTGGGTGATGAGAAGGGGCAGAGCAGTCATGCGGGATTGTCGATGTCGATGAAGGTGTGGCGCAGTCCCAGCGCGTGCGCCAGGTGTTCGCCCACGGCTTGCACGCCGTAACGCTCGGTGGCATGGTGGCCACACGCCAAGTAACCCACGCCACATTCCCGGGCGTAGTGGGCCTGAGGTTCTGAGATTTCGCCGGTGATGAATGCACTGGCCCCGGCGGCAATGGCGGCCTCGAAATACGACTGCGCCCCCCCTGTGCACCACGCCACAGTGCCCAAGGGCCGGTCAGACGGGCCCACACACGTCACGTCACGACCCAGGCGCAAGCGGATGTGGTCAGCGAGTTCACCCAGGGTGCGGGGTCCGCTGGCCACCAAAGTGCCCAGAAAACCCAGGTTCTGGTCACCAAAACGGCCTGCTGCGCCTTCTGTCATTTGAAAGCCCAACACGCGGGCCAGTTGGGCGTTGTTGCCCAAGATCGGGTGGGCGTCCAGCGGCAGGTGGTAGGCCAACAGACTGATGTCATGGGTCAGCAAGGCCTTGACGCGGCGATGCAGCCAGCCAGTGATGCGCCCTTCGTATCCACGCCAGAACAGGCCGTGGTGAACCAGCACCGCATCCGCCCCCACGTCAATCGCGGCCTCTACCAGGGCCAGACTGGCGGTCACGCCCGTGACCAAACGGGACACGTGTGACCGACCTTCCACCTGCAAGCCGTTCGGGCCGTGGTCTTTGAAGAGCTGCGGAGTCAAAATCCTGTCCAGCTCGGCGGTCAGTTTGGTCAAGAGCACGCCGCTCGGGGTGCTGACGACAGGCGAAGAAGGGGAAGCAGAGAATGAATCGGTCATGGATGTCACCCCACGGCCCGTTCAGCGGGCACAGATGGAAGCGCATCCATTTTGCCAGCCACCCCCATCCCGCGACAGGGTGGCTGCACGGAAACAAGATGGCTTACTTTTCGCCCAACGCTTCGGATTCGGCCATTTTGCGGTTGAAGAACCGGTAAAACCAGAACGCCATAAAGATCATGAAAATGATCCCCGCGATGCTGAAAAGGCCGTAATCCGTCGAAAACAAATCCACCAAGGCTTTCATGGCCACTCCTCGTTGTAAACAAATCAGGCCGCCATTGCACCCCTTCCCGGCATGCCCCGAATTGATGCAAATCAACAAACATCTGGACAAACAGAATACCGGGCATGGTATTTACCGGGCGACCCTGGGACTGACCGCACAGAGGTGGCGGACAATTCAAACATGTCCCAGTTTTTTGAAGTTCACCCCGACAACCCTCAGCCACGCCTCTTGAAGCAGGCTGCGGCCTTGTTGGCCAAAGGGGGGGTACTGGCCGTGCCAACGGACTCCAGCTACGCCCTGGTGTGTCACCTCGATGACAAGGCAGCTGCGGATCGGTTGCGCCGCATTCGCGGTGTGGACGACAAGCATCACCTCACCTTGTTGTGCCGCGACTTGAGCGAGCTCGCCAGCTACGCCCGCGTGGACAACCGCCAGTACCGCCTGCTCAAGCTGGGCACCCCAGGGGCCTACACCTTCATTCTGGAGGCGAGCAAAGAGGTGCCACGCCGCGTGAGCCACCCGTCGCGCAAGACCATTGGCCTGCGCGTGCCGGACCACCACGCCCTGCAGGAACTGCTCACGCTGCACGGGGCCCCACTGCTGGCCACCACACTGATTGCCCCTGGCGACACAGAGGCGCTGAACGACCCACACGACATACGCGAACGCTTTGAACACGACTTGGCCGGGGTAATGGACGCTGGGGCCTGTGCGCTGGACCCCACCACGGTGATCGATCTGGTCCCCATGGGGCAGGGCGACGAACCCGTTGTGGTCCGGCTCGGCCAAGGGCGACTGGAAGCTCTGGGCCTGGCGTGAACCGGGTGGGCGGTCACCTGAAGGTCTTCTTTACTCGCTTTTCACGCTGGCCGTCTGGGCTATCATGAAATCCATTTTGAGAGCATGGGAAATTCCGTGCTGCCACGTTGCCGCACCGGTTGCGATGCGGTGCACTCCACGGAAGGTTCCATGCGCAATATCCCGTTGTTCGGATCTGATTCACACCAGTACGTTTTGCTCAACGAGAGCGAGCCCGGTGAAGAGGACGGCGTCCGATCCAACCAATACCTGATTGTCCACAACGGCCAAGGCGTGCTCCTGGACCCAGGCGGCTTCGGGGTCATGCCCCGTGTGCTGGCGGAAATGCTGCGGTATGTGGCACCCAGCCAGATTCAAGGCATCGTGCTGTCACATCAGGATCCGGACATCGTGGGCGGCTTGTCCACTTGGCTGGAGTTGATCAAAGCCCCTGTTTATGTGTCGCGCATCTGGATGCGGTTCCTGCCCCACTATGGGTTGAAGAACATGTCGCAGTTTGTGGGAGTGCCCGATGAGGGCATGGACTTGGACGTCGGTCCAGGTTTTCGGCTGAAGATCGTGCCCGCCCACTTTTTGCACTCCGAAGGGCAGATCAACGTCTACGACCCTTTGTCCAAAATTCTGTTCTCTGGCGACATCGGCGCCGCCATGCTGCCTTCGGAGCAGGATGAGCCATTTGTGGACGACTTTCAACGCCACATCCCCTACGTGGAGGGTTTTCACCGCCGCTACATGTGCTCGAACAAGGCGATCCGGTGCTGGCTGGACACCATCAGCGAACTGGACATTGCCATGATTGCCCCGCAGCATGGACCGGTGTACCGAGGGGCGGCGGTTCCGGCCTTCTTGGCCTGGCTGCGCGATCTGGAATGTGGGGTGGACTTGCTCCAAAGTGGTGGGCGGTTCACGGCATGAATCAGGAAGAAACCAGCAACCTCGAGAGCTTGCGGCTGCAAGCCGTGGACCGGCTGGCGTCTTTGCTGGAGAGCCAGACACGCAGCAAGACCTTTGCCTTGAGCCTGAACGCGCTGGTCAAGGACACCCACCGTCAGGTGCTGGCCGAACTGCGGGACCTGGCCTCAGCCATCGACTCGCCGCAATGGGCCCAGCGCGTCGACCACACGGCACGCCTGTGCGAGAGGCTGGACGCCACACTGGACCTGCTCATCGACGAGCGCCAGCGCCAGTGGCACCGCAACGGCGCACACGTGCAGGCCATGCTGCAAGAGTTCAACGACACGCTGCGGCACCTGACCTCGACGCTGATCGAGAAGGACCTGTTCGAACGGCAGAGCAAGGTGCTGGAACGCATCATCCTGTCACACGAACGGGTGACGCAGTGGAAAGCGTTCGTGCAGGAAATCCTGGCCGATTTCCACTCCATTTTTCCTTTCAACTTTTTCTACATTGCCTTTGCGGAAGAGCACGCGCTGTCGCTGTTTCTGTACTACCTGGGGGACTACCCGGAGGAGGTGAAGCAGACCGCACGCGACATGCTGACCAAGAAAATGGTGGCCAGCCTCAACCTGCCCGTGGACGCGCCGCTGGACCTGGAAGAGTTTGTCATCAGCGCCGACAAGGCCCACGGGGGGCTGGACGACGTGCGCATGATCACCGTGGCCGTGCCAGAGAGCACGCCCAAACTGGCCGGTCTGCTGGGCGTGGCCTACGTGGCCAATGGCGAACTCAGTGCGCAGGAAGAAAGCGTGGTGACGTCCATCCTGTCGGTGATGGTGATGGTGGTGGGCTCGGCCAAGGTGCTGTCCCGCACGCTGGCCGAGCTGGAGTACTACTCCATGCACGACCCACTGACAGGGCTCTACAACCGCCGCCACTTTGCCAACATCCTGGAGTACGAGTTCGGCCGCTCGGAGCGGCACAACCACGAGTTCTCGCTGCTGCTGCTCGATCTGGACGATTTCAAAGACATCAACGACTCCTACGGTCACCCGACGGGAGACAATGCCCTGCGGGGCGTGGCCGAGATCCTGCGTTCGCAGATCCGAAAGGGCGACTTGGCCGCTCGCATCGGGGGTGACGAGTTTGCCGTGATCCTGATGGAAACCGGTCGCGCCGGTGCGGCCAGGGTGGCCCATTCGCTGGGGCTTTGCCTGCGTGAACGGGTGTTCACCGCGCCGGATGGCCGACACTACCACCTGACCACTTCGATTGGCATGGCCACCTACCCGCTGGATGGCACGAACGACATCGACCTGATGGCCGGTGCCGATGTGGCGGTATACCGGGCCAAGGAAATGGGGAAAAACGGGGCGTGCTCCCTGGATGAAGTCAAGGGGCGGGTATCACTCAACCGCAACGTGCGCGACCACACCGAAAAACTGCGCACCGCCCTGCAGGAGCAGCGCATCATTCCGTACTACCACAGCATCGTCAACTGCCAGACGGGCGAATTGTTCGCTTGCGAAACCCTTGCCCGTCTGGTGGAACCCAATGGCGACATCGTGTCGGCCGGTGTGTTCATCGAAGCCATCGAGAAATACGGCATGGGCCGGGAACTGGACCGGATCATCATCAAGAAAGCCTTTGACGCGAAAAAAGCGCTGATGCACACGGCCGGCGCCGACACCAAAGTGTTTCTCAACCTGTCTGCGCAGGAAATACAGGGCCGCGGGATCCTGGGCTACGCCGAGGAGCTGTGCCAAGCGTTGCAGATTCCGCCAGCCTGCATCGTGTTCGAAATCCTGGAGCGCGACGCCATTGGTGACATGACCAACATGCGCAAGTTCCTGAGCAAACTGCGTGAAAAGGGGTTTGCTTTCGCATTGGACGACTTTGGCAGCGGCTACAACTCGTTCCACTACCTGCGGGAGCTGCACTTTGAGTACGTCAAGATCGACGGGGCCTTTGTGCGCAACATCCTGAACTCGAAAATCGACTACGCCCTGGTCCACAACCTGTCGCGACTGTGCCAGGACATCGGCATCCACACGGTGGCGGAGTTTGTGGAAAACCAGGCCATCCTGGAAGCGCTGAAAACCATGGGCATCGACTACGCCCAGGGATTTCACATCAGCCTGCCCGCCAGCGCCATGCCCCTGCCCTGAAGGCCCTCGGCGGCCTGGTGCACTGCGGGTCTGGGACAATGCCGTCCATGGACTTTGCCCAACTGATTCAGACCGTTGCCATCTACGCCCTGCCGGTGGTGTTTGCCATCACCCTGCACGAGGCCGCGCACGGCTACGCCGCCCGCTACTTTGGCGACAACACCGCCCACATGATGGGGCGCATCACACTCAACCCGATGAAACACATCGACCCGGTGGGCACCATCCTGATGCCGCTGGTGCTTTATTTCGCCACCTCGGGAGCGTTTCTGTTCGGTTACGCCAAGCCGGTGCCGGTGAATTTCGGCCGCCTGCGAAACCCCAAGCGCGACATGGTGTGGGTGGCCCTGGCGGGCCCGGGGGCCAACCTGGTGCAGGCCATTGGCTGGACAGTGGCGGCCTACCTGATGGTGGCGTCGGGTGTGGAAGAGCGCTTCTGGTTGGGCATGGCCAAGGCCGGCCTCCTCACCAACCTGGTGATGTTTGCGTTCAACCTGTTTCCCCTTCCCCCGCTGGACGGCGGGCGCATTCTGGTGGGCTTGCTGCCCATGCGGGCGGCGCTGGCGGTGTCGCGCGTGGAGCCCTGGGGGTTCTTCATCGTCATGGCGCTGGTCGTCACGGGGGTGGTGGGCGGGTTGTGGCTGCAGCCGCTGATGGCGGTCACCTCCAGCGCCATCGAACTGCTGTTGACACCGCTCCGAATGATCCTTTTTTGATAGCTTCTTTCGCTTTCAAATAAAGCGTTTCAGGCCATTTTTTTATAAATTTTGAGTTTCATGACCGTTCAACGCGTACTCACCGGCATCACCACCTCGGGCACGCCCCACCTGGGCAACTACGTGGGGGCCGTGCGCCCTTCCGTGCAAGCCAGCACCCGACCCGGGGTGCAAAGCTTCTACTTCTTGGCCGACTACCACGCCCTCATCAAAACCGGTGACCCGGCGCGGGTGCAGCGCTCCACGCTGGAGATTGCCGCCACCTGGCTGGCCGCAGGGCTGGACCCTGAGCGCGTGGTGTTCTACCGGCAGTCTGACATTCCCGAAATCCCCGAGCTGACCTGGTTCCTGACCTGCGTCACCGGCAAAGGCGTGCTCAACCGCGCCCACGCCTACAAGGCCAGCGTGGACAAGAACACCGCCGCCGGCACCGAGCCCGACGATGGCGTGACCGCCGGCCTGTTCATGTACCCGGTGCTGATGGGGGCCGACATTCTGATGTTCAACGCTCACCAGGTGCCCGTGGGGCGCGACCAGATCCAGCACATTGAAATGGCGCGCGACATGGCGTCCAGCTTCAACCACCTGTACGGTGAACACTTCACACTGCCCGAAGCCGCCATCGACGACAACGTGGCCACCCTGCCCGGGCTGGACGGCCGCAAGATGAGCAAGAGCTACGACAACACCATCCCGCTGTTTGTGCCGCGTGACCAGCTGAAAAAACTCGTCGTGGGCCTGCTGACCGACTCGCGTGCGCCGGGTGAGCCCAAAAACACCGACGGCAGCGCGCTGTTCCAGATTTACCAGGCCTTTGCCTCCGCAGAAGAAACGGCTGTCATGCGCCAGGCCTTTGCCGACGGCATCGCCTGGGGCGAAGCCAAGCAGCAACTGTTCGAGCGACTGGACCGCGAGATTGCCCCCATGCGTGCCGCTTACGAGCATTACATGACCCACCCCGACGAGGTGGAGCGCATCCTGCTGGCCGGGGCTGCCAAGGCGCGCGCCATTGCCACGCCCTTTGCCCAAAAGCTGCGCCACGCCGTGGGCCTGCGGCACCTGGCGGCAGGGGCCACACCGGCCAAATCCGAAAGAGCCGCCAAAGCCGCTCTGGCCACGTTCAAGCAATACCGCGAAAAAGACGGCCTGTTCTATTTCAAATTGGCCGATGCCAGCGGCCAATTGCTGCTGCAAAGCACTGGGTTTGAACAACCCAAAGCCTGTGGTGCGGCCATTGCCCGCCTGCAGGCCCAAGGCAGCGCGGCCTTGGCCGACCTGGGCCAGAGCCTGCCAGCCGACGTGGGCCCCGACGTGCTGGACTCCGCCATGGCCGCCTTGCGGGACGCCAAAAGCTGAGGCCTGCGGGCTCCGCCGACCGGGCTTGAAACGCCCCGGCTGGGCACCAACTGCGAGGGCCGTGCACCACCCCCACCTGCCCACCGCATGTCCCCTGAACTTGTGTTTGCCGCGTTGGGCCTTGCCCTGACAGCGGCGCTGGCGCTGTACCCCAGCTGGCAACGCTGGCGGCACCGCCGCTTGCACCGACGACCCTTTCCGGCTGCGTGGCGCAAGCTGTTGCGCCAGCGGCTGGCGCTGTACCCGCATCTGCCACCGCCGCTGCAACATCGGCTGAAGGGCCTGATACAGGTGTTTGTGGCGGATGTGCCGTTCATCGGCTGCCAGGGTCTGCAGGTGACCGACGACATGCGCGTGCTGGTGGCAGCACAGGCGTGCCTGCTGGTGCTGGAGCGCGCCGGCGACGGTCCGCCCTACCCCGATCTGAGGCAGGTGCTGCTGTACCCAGGGCCTTTTGTGGTGCAAGCCGAGCATCACAACCCCGGTGGTGTGATCAGCCAGGCGCACGAGGTGCGGCTGGGCGAATCGTGGCAGCACGGCCAAGTGGTGCTGTCGTGGCCCGACGCCCTGGCAGGGGGCCAAGCCGGGACCTGGGGCCCCGGCAAGGCTGCCAGCGACGGACAGATCCAAGGCGACACCACCAACGTCGTGTTGCACGAGTTTGCCCACCAGCTCGACCAGGAAACCGGCCCCGCCAATGGGGCACCCGCGCTGAACCCAGGCCAATCACCACACCATTGGGCCAAGGTGTTCCAACGGGAGTACGAAGACCTCAGGTGGCTGACCGACGCAGGGGAAGAAACGCTCATCGACCCTTATGGCGCCACCGCTCCGGAAGAGTTTTTTGCCGTGGCCACCGAAACCTTCTTCATGCAGCCTCTGGCACTCCTGCACCAGCACCCGGCCTTGTACGACCAGCTGCAGCGCTATTACCAGCTCAAACCTCACACCTGGATTTGAACAGGTGTCCACCGGACTGACGCCAAACTGACCCGCACATTTTTTGCTTCTGTATCCCTCGGCCCAAAGAAATCCACACCGAGCACGAGGAGATACCCATGTCAGTCCCAAGGACGGATACGCGGCGGTTGCTGCGCTACATGCCAAGTGTTCAACACCAGCAAAACGACCTGAGGTTGGTAGAGGCCGCCTGGGACAGCCTGGCTCTCTTGTCGTCCCTGTCTCGTCTGACGTCTCAGACTTCATCTGGCACCGATTTGGGGCGAGCACGGAAGGACTTTTCCCTCCTTTCATCCGAAATGGTGCAGGGCTTGGCCAGAGAAGCCTTGGCCAACGTGGTGCACGACTTGGCCAACAAGGCGCAGGTAGGCATTGACATCTTGGTCCGCAACCTGTTTGAACGCACAGCAGACATCGGTTTTCTGGCCACCGATGAGGTGCTCACACGCTACGCCGCCGATGCCGGGGCCGAAAGCCCGATACAGACCGAGCGCAAGGCTGTCGAACAGCGGTTGGCCGACTACACCTTGTTCTACTCCGTCTACCGCAGCGTCCACGTGTTCGATGCCAAACTGAACCCAATTGCACAGCACGGCAGCCCTTGCCTGGCCGAGAGTGTCCCGCTCACGGACGAAGACACCCGCTTTCTGGCATCCGTGCTGCACACCGATGCGGGCCACACCGAACACTATGGCCGTCTGGCCTTTCTGGGCACCGAGACGGCCAGCCTGGTGTACGCCAAGCGTCTGATGGATGGGCATTCGCCCGTCGGCGTGCTGTGCCTGCAATTCCGCATCGATGACGAGTTGCCGTCCATTTTTGACGTGTTGCTCAACGATGGGCGCGACACGGCCATCGTGCTGGCACTGCTGGATGCGGAGCACCGTGTCATCGGCTCCAGTGACCCCCTTCAACTGCCACCGGGGTGGCGTTTGGCGCACCAGGACACGGGCTCGGGCGAACTGGTCCGGCACATGGGACGGGAGTACCTGATGTGCCAGACCCAAGGACAAGTGTTTGAAGGCTACGCGGGGCCTGGCTGGTTTGGTTTGGCCATGGTGCCGCTGGACCTGGCCTTTGAGCAATCCGATGCCAGCCCCAACACCTCTGCGCTGATGGATGAGGTGGCCAGCCACACGGAATTTCTGAGTGGTGATTTGCAAAAAATTCCCGAGCGCTCCACGGCCATCCAGACCGCACTGGAACGTTCGGTGTGGAATGGCTTGCTGGACATCAACCGCGTGGAAGTGGCAGGGGACATGGGGCAAAGCGACATCCAGTTTGCCAAGACCCTGTTGTCCGAAATCGGCAGCACGGCACAGAAAACCGCCCGGGCGTTCTCCAACGCCCTGCACGACCTGCACCGAGTGGTGACCCACGCCATGGTCGGCGATGCCCAGCACCGCGCCACCATGGCCATGCAGATACTCGACCGCAACCTGTATGAACGGGCCAACGACTGCCGCTGGTGGGCGCTCACCCCCTCTCTGGTGCGGGCCCTGAAGCACCCGGACACCCACGCGACGGAGGCTGCACACACCCTTGCGCACATCAATGGCCTGTACACGGTTTACAGCGGCATCGTGCTGTATGACAGCCTGGGGCAGGTGGTGGCCGTGTCGCGGCCCCACCTGGAGTCTCTGCGGGGGCGCCTCCTGGACGAACCATGGGCCCAGCGCTCACTGAAACTGGAAGCTCACCAGTACGCGGTGAGTGAATGGACACTGACCCGTCTTCACGCAGAAGGCAAAACCTTTGTGTATGCCGCTGCGGTGCGTGACCCACAGCACCCTCAGCGCCCCTTGGGAGGCATCGGGCTGGTGTGGCACAGCGACACGCAATTGGGCTCCATCCTGCGCGACTGCGCGGTGGGCAGCAACCCCGGGGATGCGTTGGTGCTGTCCGATGCGTCGGGCTGCGCCGCCGCATCCCACGGCCAGCCGTTTTCCGACGCGGCGCTTCGCCTGGCTCGGGACAACACCGCCCACCTGCCGGCGGGTGAAACCATCGCCGATCTGGACGGAACCCTGTACGGGGTCGGTGCATCCGAAGGTGTGGGTTACCGCGAATTTCGCATCCGCGACGGCTACCAGCATGGGCTGCGATGCACCGTGCTGCACCACCTGTGCAGCCGCCAGCCGGTCACCAAAGACTGGCGCAGCCTCAAGTTGTCGCGCACGGCGAGGCGGATCGACGACCTTTCCGTGGTGCGGCTGGCCACTTTCACCGCCAGTGGACATTGGCTGGGCGTCCCCGGAGAGATGGTGCAATTCGCAGCACCGGACACGCAGGTTCTCAGTTCTTCCCACATGAAGCACCCCCTGGTGGGCATGGCACAGGTCCAAGGCAGGGTGTATCCGGTGCTGGACCTCCGGTGCGCCATCGTCGGCGCACAGGCAGCCCATACCGTCAGTCGGCTGGTGGACGTGACGCGCCAGATGGTCATCGTCCGCATCCCACTGCCCGCTGGCGAACACGCCGATATGGCCGTGCGCGTGGACACGCTCACGGCCATACTGGAGGTGGACGCACGCAACCTCCAGCGAATGTCTCAACCCCCTTCCGCCGTGGGCATGGTGGACCAGGTGGTCGGGGTTGAGATGGAAGGCACAGGGCTGAAATCCCAAGAAACACCCGGTCAGATGTTGCTGATGGTGCTTTCGCGGCATTGGCTTCAGCAATGTGCATCGGGGGCACAACACATGGCACTTGCCCAGGACCTGACTGCCCTGCAGCGGCGCTGACGCCCTGGAGCCTCGGAGCCAGAACCTGCTCAACGGGTATCACACAGGACGGGCCACCCCGTCTGCGGTGCGGGCAGGCACACCGAGAACCGAGTGCCTTGGCCCACGGTGCTTTCCACATCCATCCGCCCTCGATGGCTGTCCACGGCCTGCCTGACAATCGACAGCCCCAGGCCCGTTCCCGCGATCTGCCCCACGTTGCTGCCACGGTGGAACCGGTCGAACAACCTCGGAAGGTCTTGCGGTGCAATGCCAATGCCCTGGTCGCTGACACACAACCACAGCCAGGCCCCCTCAGACCAGACACGAAAGCAAACCTCACCCCCCTGAGGCGAATACTTGATGGCGTTGGACAGCAGATTGCCCACGATGTGGCGCAACAGTCGCTCATCGACCAGCCAGGAAGCGTCATCAGGGGGCAAATCGAGCAGAACCCCCACCAGGGGGTTGCGGTGGGTCGAAGCCTCCTGGACTTCCTCCCATATGGCGCGGCAAAAAGGGGCCACGGCCAGCGGCGCGGGTTGAAATGGCAGCTGCCCTGCCTCGGACTGGCCGGTCAACAACACGTTTTCCAGCATGTGGGTCATGCGGCCCACCGCTTTGTGAATCTTCAGCAGGGTTTCGCGCTGCTCGTCCGCCGACAGGTGCGGGGCATAGTGCATCAGCAAATCCACCGAGCCGCTGATGGTGGACAGCGGTGTGCGGAATTCGTGCGATGCCATGGAAATGAAGCGTGCTTTCAGGTCGTTGAGTTCGCGCTCCCGGTCGAGCGCTTCGCGCTGAGCGGTTTCGGCCCGCACGCGCGCCGTGGCGTCCACGGCAAACAACAGCGTGGCCGGTGCATCGTTCCAATCGATCTCGGCCCCCGAAACCTCCAGATGCCGAATGTCCCCGGAGTCGGTGACGACGCGCACCCCGTCAAAGGGCTCCACCCCCTCACCACGCATGCGCCGTTCGCGACGGGCCATGACAATCGGCAAGTCGTCCGGGTGCACACAAGCGGCAAAAGGGTGCGCCAGCAAATAGGCCATGCTTCGGCCTGCAATGCTCACCATGGCCGGGTTGACAAACACCATCTGGCCGTCTTGCACGACCACGACCCCAACCCCCAGGTGTTCAAACACCGCTCGATAACGCGCTTCCGACTGTTTGAGCGCGCCGATTGCCTGGTGGCGCTCCAGCACACTGCCAAACTGGTTGGCCACAAAAGACAGCACCTCGGCGTCGGCGGTGGTGTAGCCCACACCGGCTTCGTAGCTCTGAACCGCGAGCACACCGCCCACGCCTCCGCGCAGCTGCATGGGCACCCCCAGCCAGACGGAAAAACTCAAGTCACCCGTGGCTTCGGTGACCTCCTCCTCAACTTGAAGCTGCGCAAAACGCCGCGCATCAATGAGTTGGGGGCGGTGGGTCCGCAGCACAAACTCGGTCAAACCCCTGCGCATGGGCACGTCGTTGCATTGCATCGTGTCGCCATCCCGCTCATCCACGTAATACGGGAAGTCCAAGGTTTGTCGTTCGTGGTTCGCCAGACAGACGTAAAAATTGCGCGCGTACAGCAGCTCACCCAATAAGTGGTGAACCGTCTGAAGAAAGTCGTACAGCGACAGTCCGGCCGTGGCCCGCTCTGCCATGCGAAACAGCACGCGGTGCAACCGATCGGCAGGAGGTGTCGGCAACCCGAACGGGCTGCCATCGGAAAGCGGGGTGTGCATGGGCCAAAGGTGAGTGGTCTGCCTCTATGGTCGCACCTTTGCGTGCAAAAGGCCACGCCCTGGCAGCCCCCTGTCGCCACCGCACGGCAAAGCTCGATGCCCTCACGGGGGGGCATCGGACACCGTCATTCATGAAAGAAGGGAAACTGGTGGGTCGTGACAGGCTCGAACTGCCGACATTCTGCGTGTAAGGCAGACGCTCTACCAACTGAGCTAACGACCCGTCAATGGGCACTGGCGGAAAGAGAGGGATTCGAACCCTCGGTACAGGAGAACCTGTACGCCGGATTTCGAATCCGGTGCATTCGACCACTCTGCCATCTTTCCGCGGTGATCTCTCGAAGATCCGCGATTCTAGCAGTGCAGGCCGTGCCCCCCTGGGCTCAGGCTTTCAGCAAGGCCAAACCGCCCATGTAGGGTCGAAGCACTTCTGGCACGGTGATGCTGCCATCGGCGTTCTGGTAGTTTTCCAACACCGCCACCAGGGCGCGCCCCACGGCCAGGCCGGAGCCGTTCAGCGTGTGCACCAGTTCGTTTTTGCCCTGGGCGTTTTTGAAGCGGGCCTGCAGGCGGCGGGCCTGGAAGGCCTCGCAGTTGCTGACCGAGCTGATTTCTCGGTAGGTGTTCTGTGCGGGCACCCACACCTCCAGGTCGTGCGTGCGGGCGGCGCCAAAGCCCATGTCGCCTGTGCACAGCACGATGACCCGGTAAGCCAGCCCCAGCTTTTGCAGCACGGCCTCGGCGTGGCCCGTCATGGCGTCCAACGCCTCGTGGCTCTTTTCAGGGTGAACGATTTGCACCATTTCCACTTTGTCGAACTGGTGCTGGCGGATGAGGCCACGCGTGTCGCGCCCGGCGCTGCCCGCCTCGGAACGGAAGCAGGGTGTGTGTGCCGTGAGCTTGATGGGCAAGTCGGCCTCGGCCAGCACGGTGTCACGCACGAAGTTGGTCAGCGTCACCTCGCTGGTGGGTATCAGGTAGAGCGCTGTGTTGTCGGGCTGCTCTTCGCCTTCCTGCCCGCCTTTCTTCGCAGCAAACAGGTCGCCTTCGAACTTGGGCAGTTGGCCCGTGCCGCGCAAGGTGTCGCCGTTGACGATGTAAGGCGTGTAGCACTCGGTGTAGCCGTGTTCATTGGTCTGGGTGTCCAGCATGAACTGGGCGAGTGCGCGGTGCAAACGGGCCACTGGGCCTTTCATGACAGTGAAGCGCGCCCCGGCCAGTTTGACACCGGTGTCGGGGTCCAAGCCCAGGGGCAGGGCCAGGTCAACGTGGTCTTTGGGTTCGAAGCCCAGGGGCTCGGGTGAACCACCCAGGCCAGCCTTGGGGCTCCAGCGGCGCAGCTCGACGTTGCCCGATTCATCGGCCCCCACGGGCACGCTTTCGTGCGGCAGGTTGGGCACGGCCAACAGCAGGGCAGACAACTCGGCCTGGATCTGGTCCAGGCGCGTGGCCGAGGTCTCCAGCTCGGCCTTGGCGGCCCCTACCTGGGCCATGACGGCTTCCGCTTCGGCGTGCTGGCCCTTGGCTTTCAGGCCGCCGATTTGTTTGGACAGCGCGTTGCGCTGGGCTTGCAGCTCTTCGGTGCGCACTTGCAGGGTTTTGCGCTCGGTTTCCAGCGCGGCAAAGGCCGCCACATCCAGATAGGGCTGGGGGCTTTTGCGGGTGTTCAGGCGGGCCTCGACCTGGGCCAAATCTTTGCGGAGAAGGGTGATGTCCAGCATGGTGTTCGTGGTTAATTTTTTAATGCTTTTTGGCCTACAACGCTTGATGGAAAAGCGTTGTCAGCTATGAATTACTCAGATTCGTTCAGGCGCAAGCCCTTGGGCAGGGGGAACTGGATGGTTTCTTCAATGCCGTCCATTTTGCGCACGGCGACCGCGCCCAGCTCTCGCAGGCGCTGCACCACGCCCTGCACCAGCAGCTCGGGGGCGGAAGCCCCGGCGGTGATGCCCACGCGCTGCTTGCCCTCGAACCACTCGGGCTTCAACTCCGATGCATCGTCCACCATGTAGGCACTGGTGCCCAGCTTGGCGGCCAACTCACGCAGGCGGTTGCTGTTGCTGCTCGTGGGGCTGCCCACCACCACCACCACGTCCACCTGGGCCGACAGCACCTTGACGGCATCCTGCCGGTTCTGGGTGGCGTAGCAAATGTCCTGCAGCTTGGGGCTGCGGATGGCAGGGAAGCGCGCTTTGACCGCCGCCGTGATGTCGGCCGCGTCGTCCACGCTCAGGGTGGTTTGCGTCACCACGGCCAGGCGTTCGGTCTGGCGGGGCTGCACCCGGGCCACGTCGGCCACGTCTTCCACCAGGTGGATGCCTTCGCTGAGCTGGCCCATGGTGCCTTCCACTTCGGGGTGGCCCTTGTGGCCGATCATGATGAACTCGAACCCCTCTTTGGCCAGCTTGGCCACCTCCACGTGCACTTTGGTGACCAGCGGGCAGGTGGCATCGAACACCTGAAAACCCCGCTGCGCCGCCTCGGCCTGCACGGCCTTGCTGACGCCGTGGGCGGAAAACACCAGCGTGGCACCGGGAGGAACGTCGGCCAGGTCTTCGATGAAGATGGCTCCCCGCTGTTTCAGGTCGTTCACCACATGGGTGTTGTGCACAATTTCATGGCGCACGTAGATGGGCGCGCCAAACTTGGCCAGCGCTTTGTCCACGATTTCGATGGCGCGGTCCACCCCGGCACAAAAGCCGCGCGGCTCCGCCAGGGTGATTTCAGCCCCCTCTGCGAGAACGGCCATCACAGCACCCCAATCAGCTGCACTTCAAACCGCACGGCCTGCCCGGCCAGCGGGTGATTGAAATCAAACAGCACGGCGCCATCGGCCCGCACCTCTCGCACGGCACCGGCGTAGGTGCCAAGGCCATCTGGGGTGGGAAACTGCACCACTTGTCCGGGCTCATAGGTTTCCAGCGGGTCTCCCAGCCGGTTGAGCAGCTTGCGCGCCACCCATTGCTGTTTGTCTGGCTGGTGTTCGCCAAAGGCTTCGCCTGCGGCCAGCTCGAACGTGGTGTGCGTGCCTTCTGACAGGCCCTGCAGCCGCGCCTCCAGCGCGGGCGACAACTCGCCGGCCCCCAGGCTCAAAGTGGCTGGGGCACCGCCAAAGGTGTTGACGATGTCCTGGCCCGAGAGGGAGGACAGGCGGTAATGCAGCGTCAAAAACGACGCGGGTTCAACGTGGGGCATGGGTGGTGTCTGCAAAAGGGAGCCTGTGTCGGTGGCCGGGCACCGTGGCTAAACTTCCCCTATTGTAGAAAGCAGGCCCCGCATGGCGCTGGGCACGCTGCCAACCCGCCATTGCCATGCAACTGAAACACCTGCCGCAAGAGTCCCGTCCGCGCGAAAAACTGCTGACCCGCGGCCCAGGGGCGCTGAGCGACGCCGAACTGTTGGCGTTGTTGCTGCGCACCGGCATCCCAGGCAAAAACGTGGTGGCCCTGGCCGAAGAGCTGCTGACCCGTTTCGGAGGTGTGGCAGGGCTGCTGCACACCCCTGCCGAAGCCCTGAAGACGATCAAGGGGCTTGGGCCGGCCAAACGGGCGGAGGTGGTGGCCGTGCTGGAGTTGGCCCGCCGGGCGCTGGCCCAGGAGCTGAAGCAAAGGCCCCTGTTCGACGGCCCCCAGGCCGTGCGCGATTACTTGCAGTTGCAGCTCGGAGCCAAAACGCATGAGGTGTTTGCGGTGCTGTTCCTTGACGCACAGCACAGGCTGCTGGCGTTCGAGGAGTTGTTCAGGGGCACGTTGACACAGACCAGCGTCTATCCCCGCGAAGTGGTGTTGCGCGCCCTGCACCACCAGGCCGCTGCCGTGGTGCTGGCGCACAACCACCCCAGTGGCAATTCCGCACCATCCAGCGCCGACACGGCACTGACCCGCACCCTGAAAACCACGCTGGCCCTGGTGGACGTGAACGTGCTGGACCACTTTGTGGTCACCGGCACCGGTGCCTCCAGCATGGCAGAGCTGGGTTTGGTCTGACCCAAGCCGGTCACGCGGCCTGGCGCAGCGCCAGCCATTCGCGGCGCAACACCCACTCATCCACCCAGCCGGGCAGTTCGGGCGCGGGCATGGGCCGCGCGATGCCGTAACCCTGGACGAGATCGCAGCCCAACGCCATCAGCAAATGCCCGTGCGCAACCGACTCCACGCCTTCCGCGATCACTTCGCGGTTGAACGCACGGGCCAAGCCCATGATGCCTTCGATGATGGCACGGCTCTCCGGCTCGGTGATGAGCTGGCGCACAAAGCTCTGGTCAATCTTCAGGCAATTCACAGGCAGCAATTTGAGGTACGCCAGCGACGAGTAGCCGGTGCCGAAGTCGTCCAGCGCAAAGTCAACGCCGATGTCTTTGCACGCCTCAATCAGCCCCGACACACGGGCCACATCCTCCAGCGCACTGGTTTCCAGAATCTCCAGGCTCAGGCTGCCTGGAGGCAAACCGGGCTGCTCTGCCAGAAGCGCCTGCAAGCGCGGCAGAAAGTCGGGCTGCTGCAACTGGCGGCCCGCCACATTGACACTCACAGACAACGCCAGCCCCTGCGTGCGCCACTGCGCCATGTGGGCCAGGGCCGTGCGAATCACCCACTCGCCAACGTCCACCGCCAGGGGATGGTCGTCCAGAATGGCCATGAACTCGCCGGGCAAAACCCACCGACCATCGGGCTTTTGCCAGCGGATGAGGGCTTCCGTGCCGATGACCTCACCAGTGCGCAAGTTGACCTTGGGCTGGTGCGCCAGCCTGAACTCGCCCCCGTCCAGTGCACGGCGGATGTCCTCCAGCCCCTCGCGGCGGGTTCTGACCGCAGAGTCCTGCACCAGGTCGAACAGTCGGTAACGGTTGCGCCCATCCTGCTTGGCCTGGTACATGGCCTGATCGGCGTGGCGCATGAGCTGTTCAGGGTCTGACGGGTCCTGAGGGTAGATGGTGGCCCCGATACTGGCCGTCACGCGCAGGCTGACGTCCTTCAACTCCACCGGGCGCGAGGTGGCCTCCAACAGGCGCTCCAGCACCGTTTCGCATTCGTCGGGGCGGCCAAAGTCGGACAGGATGGCCACAAACTCATCTCCGCCGACGCGGGCCAGGGTGTCCCCCTCGCGCAACTCAGTCTGCAGGCGCTGGCCCACGGCAATCAGCAGCATGTCTCCCATTTCGTGACCATGGGTGTCGTTGACGGCTTTGAACCCGTCAAGATCCAGGAAGACCACAGCCATGGACCGTTTGCGCCGCTGTGTCTGGTGCATGGCCTGCTGCAGGCGGTCGTTGAGGAGCACGCGGTTGGGCAAGTTGGTCAAGGCATCGTGGTGGGCAATGTGCTCCAGCTGATTCTGGTGCTCCTTGAACGCCGTGATGTCGCTGAACAGCCCCACGTAACACTGCAAACGGCCACTTTCGTCGTTCACGGCGGTGATGTTCAGCGTTTCCACATAAACGGAACCGTCCTTGCGCCGGTTCCAGGTTTCACCATACCAATGGCCTTTGGTCAGCAGGTCGTGCCACAAGGTTTCGTGGTATTGCGGTGGATGGCGGTCGGACTTGAGGAGGCGGGGGTTGCGGCCCAAGACCTCTTCGCGCTCGTAACCGGTGATGCGGGTGAACGATTTGTTCACGTCCAGAATGACCCCCTCGGGGTCGGTGATCATGATGCCCTCGTGTGCGTGACTGAACACACTGGCCGCCAATTGCAGGCGCTCCCGGGCGCGCTGACGCTCGGTGATGTCGTACACGATGGAAAACAGCTGCTTGCGCCCGTCCACCTCCACCGGTGTGGAGTGGACCTCCACGTCGCGGATTTCACCGGTGGACAGTCGGTGCCTGAACACAAAATACTTTTGCTCCAGACGCACCACGCTGGCCCGAGCCTTGGCCAGCTCTTCGACCGACTGGGTGTTGATGTCGGCGATGTTCATCTGAACCAGGGTGGCCAACGGATATCCATAGTAGGCCGAGGCCGCCGGGTTGGCGTTGTGGATGCGGCCGGTGACCGGGTCCACCGTCAGGATCACCGAGTTGTTCTCCTCGAAAAACTGCCGGAACCGGGCTTCGCTGGCGGCCAGGCTCTTCATCATCCGCTTGCGGTCCGATATGTCGCGCGACGCAGCAAACAGGCAAGGTGCACCGTCCATCTCGAACGTGCTGAGCGTGATCTCCACGTCCAGCAGCTCTCCACCCTTGGTGCGGTGCTGCGTCTCCAGCATGCGAGCGCTCTTGCCCTTGAACAGGCCGGGCAACTTCACCGCGACCAAATCCTCCGGCTCAAAGCCCGCATCCCACGACGTGACGCTGGCCCCCATCAGCTCTTCACGGGTGTAACCCAGCATGTGGCAGAACCGATCGTTGCACTCCAACAGACGACCCTGGGCATCCAACAGGTGAACCCCGTCGCTGGCGTTGCGCAAGATGGCTTCGGTCTTTTCCAACGCCCGCAGGCGCTCTGCCTGGGCAGCCCTGCGGCGACGCAACTCCTCCCGCTGCATCCGATGCGCTCGGACGAGCGCCACACCGGCCACCAGCACCAGCCCACTGAGGGCGCCCAGGGCAGTCAACCCCCAGCGCAGCTCTTTGTGCCAATGCGCCAGGTAGTCCTCCTCAGACAATCCGGCGCTCACATACAAAGGATAGACAGAGGACTTGCGGTAGGCCACCGTGCGGGCCACACCGTCGAGTGGCGCAACCGCCCGATATACCCCCTGAAGCGGGTCTGCGGTCAGCATCCTCTGCAACTCTTCGGATACACGGGCGTTGCCCAGGGGGGCATCGGGCACGCGTGTGATCACGGCCATGTCCTTGTCGCGCAGCCCAATCGCGCCCTGCTGCCCCAAGTTGGCGGTGTGAAGGATGCGGCGCAACTGCGACAGGTCCAGTGATGCGATCACCACGCCCAGAAAATGCCCTTGCGCCGAGCGCACGGCGCGCGCCAGATTGAGTGCCATGCGGTTGGTCAGGCGGCCGGTCTGGGGGCCGGAAATGGCCAGCCCTGACTCCCGCCCGTCGCGCAGCAGCTGGAAGTACTCCCGGTCCCGGATGTCGGTTTGGGCGCTTTGCAGCCCCGCATCGTGAAAGTAGGCCTGGCCGATGACGCCATCCGGGTCGGCCAGGAAAAACGCCTGCGCATCGGCTGAGTGGTGGCTCCAGCTGGCCAGGATGCGGTCCGTGCTGCGACAGCCCTTGGCAGCTGCGGCGCACTCGGCCAGTTCGCCCGCCATGGCCGTGAGGGCCAGGTCGATGTTGCGCAGGGCCAGGGTGACCGACATCTCGCTCATCGCTGCAATCCGGTTGGCCTCGACTTCGGCCACACGCTGGTGACGGGCCCGGCTGTCCCACAACCACACCGCCAGCGACACGCACAGCACCGCCTCCACGGCCAACAGGATGGCAATGATCGACAAGACCGGTCTGCGCCCTGTAAACATGAATTTCAACGATGTCCTTGCAATCTGCTCGCCACAGGGCCTGGCGGCGGGTTTGAGGCGGATGTTACCCACAGGTAAAACCTTTTGGTCACGCTGTGTGTACAGTGCGCCACAGTTTCCGCGCATCCAGCATGAACCCCAGCGTCCAGACCCAGTTGCAAGAAGTTCGCCAAGCCATGGCGGAGCGTGAGCGTGCGTGGCGTGCAGCCCAGGCCCTGGCCGCTGAGGCCGAGCGAAAGCGGCAGGAAGAGCACAACCTCTTCGCGCTCGCGGTGGGCCCCGTTTCGCCCCTTCGGGTGCAGCGGCGCGCCCTGCTGGAGCGTGCCCGCGCCCTGCCCGTGGCCCGCCAGCGCGAGCTGGACGAACAAGCCGTGATGCACGAGGCCATTTCCGACGAGTTCGATGTGGAGAGCCTGCTCGACACCGACGAAGCCCTCAGCTACCGCCGCCCTGGCATGGGGCTGGACGTGATCCGCCAGCTGCGCCGGGGGCGCTGGAGCCTGCAAGGCCAATTGGATTTGCACGGCCTGCGCAGCGACGAGGCGCGGGTGGCGCTGGGCCAGTTTTTGCGCGAGGCACACAAGGTGGGCTGGCGCTGTGTGCGCGTGGTGCACGGCAAAGGCCTGGGTTCGCCCGGCAAAACCCCGGTGCTCAAAGGCAAGGTGCAGCGCTGGCTGGTGCAAAAAAACGAGGTGCTGGCCTTTGTGCAGGCCCGCGCTTCAGACGGTGGTGCCGGTGCGCTGGTGGTGCTGCTGGCACCAGGGTGGTGACCGCCGGGCTGGGGGCCGAGGGCTGACGGCTCACACGCCGCGGTTGCGCATCCAGTCGGCGGTCTGAAAAAAGCTGTCTTTCAGGCGCGAGCGCAGCGCCGGGTCCACACCCACTTCGCCCATGGCCTGGTCCATGCAGGCGACCCACTGGTCGCGTTCCAGAATGCCGATGGAAAACGGCATGTGTCGGGCGCGCAGGCGCGGGTGGCCAAACCGTTCGGTGTAGTGCTGCGGACCGCCCAACCAGCCGCACAGAAACCAGAACAGCTTCTGACGGGCACTGTCGAGCGTGCTGCCGTGGCTGGCCCGCAAGGCGGCGTAACCGGGCTCCAGGTCCATCAGGTCGTAGAAGCGATCCACCAGCGCCTGTACACGGGGCTCGCCACCGATCCATTCGTAGGGGGTGGCAAACGCGGTGCCTTCTTCGTTTTGGGGAGGGGGTTCTTGGATTTGCATGGTGTGCGATGGGAACTCAGGTTGATGCCCGCCTCAGCGTGGCCACCACAGGCGTGTTCAGCACGCTGCGCAGGCCCCACCAGCCCGCGCCCAGCGCCAGCACGGCACCGGCCAGGGCCCCCAGCACGGGCACCCAGGGCGAGGGGTTCCATTGGAATTCAAATGCGTACTTGGCCAGCGCCCAGCCCACGGCCGATGCCACCACCGACGCCAGAAAGCCCGCCAGCAGGCCCACACCCGCCAGTTCGGCCCGTTGCACCTGGCGCAGCAGGGCCGAGGTGGCCCCCACCGCACGCATGATGGCGAACTCGCGCTCGCGCTCGGCCCGTGTGGCCGTGACGGCGGCAAACAACACCACCAGCCCGGCGGCCAGCGTGAAACCAAACAGAAACTCGATGGCCCGGATCACCTGCCCCAGCACCTGCTGCACCTGGGCAATGGTGCTGCTCATGTCCACATTGGTGATGTTGGGGAATTCGCGCACCAGCGCGTTGTCGAACTTGGCAGGCGATGTGTCAGGGGCACGGAAGGCGCTGATGTAGGTCACCGGCACATCGGCCATCTGGGCCACGGGGTACATCACAAAGAAGTTGACGTGCAGGCTGCCCCAGTCCACCTTGCGCAGGCTGGTGATGCGCGTGGTGCTGACCTGGCCCGCCATGTCGAACGACAGGGTGTCGCCCAGCTTCAGGCCCAGCTCTTTGGCCAGGCCCTCTTCCACGCTCGTGCCATCGGCTTCGTTGACGGTCCACTGGCCCGCCACCACTTCGTTGTGGGCGGGTTGCTCGGCGGCGTGCGACAGGTTGAACTCGCGTTCGGCCAGGCGGCGGCCGCGCTCGGTGGGAAAGTTGTCGGGGTTGACGGTTTGCCCGTTGATGGCCACCAGGCGACCGCGCATCATGGGGTACCAGTCGTACTTGGCCACACCCGCCGCCGTCAGCCGGGATTGGAACGCCTCCGATTGGTCGGGCTGGATGTTGATGACAAAGCGGTTGGGGGCGTCGGGCGGTGTGGCCTGGCGCCAGCTGGCGATGAGGTCGGTGCGCAGCAGCACCAGCAACACCAGCGCCAACAGGCCCACGGCCAGGGCGCTGACCTGCACCACCGCATACCCAGGGCGGGCACACAGCTGGCGCGTGGCCAGCATGAGCCAACGCGGTGCGGTGCTTTCGTTCACGCTGGCGCGCAGCACGCGCACCGCCGCGTAGCTGGCCAAGGCAAACACCCCCACGGCGGCGGCAAATCCACCCACGGCCAGCAGGCCCAACGTGAGGTCGCGGCTGACGGCCAGCAGCAGGGCCGCAAAACCCGCCACACCCAGGCCCAGCACAGCCAGCGAGGCGGGTTTGATGTTACCCACATCGCGTCGGATGACGCGCAACGGCGGCACCTGAGCCAGTTGCAAGACAGGCGGCAGACCAAACGCCAACATCAACGTGAGGCCCAGGCCCAACCCGAACAACACCGGCCAGAAGCTGGCCGCTGGCAACGCCACCTGCACCAAGCCACCCAGCAGGGCCACGAACACGTGGTGCACGGCAAAGCCCAAGGCCACGCCCAAAGCGCTGGCCACCACGCCCACTGCCAAAAACTCCAGGGCATAGGCCCAGGCCATGGTGCGTTGGCTCAGGCCCAGCACGCGTAGCATGGCGCAGTCGTCCAGGTGACGGGCGGCGAACCCACGCGCGGCAATGGCCACGGCCACGGCGCTCAGCAGCGCTGCCAGCAGGGCCACCAAGTTCAAAAACTTTTCGGCGCGCTCCAGCGTGCGTTGCATCTCGGGCCGACCGGCCTCCAATGACTCCAGACGCGCACCGCGCACGGTGCCCGCGTCCAGCTCGGCCTGGGCCCAGGCGGTGAACTGGCGCACGGCCTCGTCACCCGCCTTGCCCGCCGTGCCGTCACCGGCCACCGCAAAGCGGTGGGAAATGCGGCTGGCGGGCTGCACCAGGGCGGTGGCGGCCAAGTCGGCCTGATTCATCAGAACGCGGGGTGCAAAACTCATGAAGCCACCGCCCCGGTCGGGCTCGGCGGTCAGCACCTGGGTGATGGTGAGGGTGGCGTCGCCCAGCAGCAGGGGCTGGCCCACGGCCAAGTCCAGCGCCACCAGCACACCCGCGTCCACCCACACGG